>WOYI010380113.1_pt1 | contig 46009 bp, 36 predicted proteins | sample 6423411 | NCBI WGS metagenome assembly WOYI01 (sample SAMN13441803, study PRJNA592873) | oil field metagenome | biome: oil field; feature: oil-well bore; material: oil-contaminated soil; isolation source: oil-contaminated soil from oil-well borehole | place: Germany: Wietze | collected 2016-10-18 ... | reverse complement strand
ATACATAGGAGGTTTTATCATGGAAAACACATTTGATCAAAATAAATATAAAGGATTAATGAATTTCTTTCACACGATACTAAAGATATTTGTGATTGTCTTATATATTGTATTGGGCATGATGACCGTAGGGTTTATTGTCGTCTTATTCATCCCTAGAGGATTATTGGATGTCGATCTCGCGGTTTTGAGTGGATTTAATGAGCGATTCACTAATTTTATGGAAGAAATGGATCCTAATTACTTTGTAGGAACTATAAATGTTAAAAGAAGTTTACTAGCCATTTTGTTTCGGGGAATATTAAATATAGGTTTCTTACAGTTTTTGATGATCAATTTAAAAACATTAATCAAAAACGTTAAAGATCATCAGATTTTTGAAAAAGATAATGCCACGATATTGAAGGTATTAGGTTTCGGGTTTTTAATAGCGAGTTTCGTTTTACCAATATTTAGAAATGTATCATTACGTGTTGTAACTAATATGCTGGGTGTATTTGAAAATACGACAAGACTATTTGCAATCCAGTGGACACATGTATTTATGGGCTTAGTAATACTGATTCTAGCGTACGTATTTAGTTATGGCTCATACTTACAGGAAGAACATGATTTAACCGTATAATGGCAATCATTACGAGATTAGATCGCGTCATGGCAGATCGAAAGATAACGCTTAATGAACTTGCAGATCAAGTGGGCATTAGTTTAGCTAATCTTTCAAATTTAAAAACAGGTAAAGTAAAAGCCATTCGTTTTTCTACGCTAGAAAAAATATGTGATGTGTTAGAGTGTCAACCTGGCGATATTTTAGAGTATCAGGAAAAAAAAGCGATCTCCCGAATTTAGTAACAAAAAGAGTAGATAGAGCTTGTTTCCGATAATCCATCGGAGCGAGCTCTTTTATTTCTTCTTGTAATCTTTCTTCATTGGATGGGTTATATACTGATCTACAATAGATATCCAGATATCATGATGCTATTATAAAAATAGGATAAGTTAAAAGTAGAGAGTTTTCATGATAAGATAAAGTTAGTCAAGGATGACAATCTACATGGCAAAGCAATACGATGAAGCATTCAAAAAGAGTGCACTTGAATACCGAAGAAATCATCAAGATCTAAGCGTTGCAGCGGTGTGTAATTTCCGCCACATGCAATACTGAAATCGAAGCGTCTTACTACCCAATTAGGTTTGAGAGTTGTGTGATTTCCGCCACGTGCTATCAATGAAACTTTATATTTTAATACTTTAAACCGTTTGACTAAGTTTACAAATCTTGTATAATTAAAGGTGGTGCTTTAATTATTTTTTTATTTCAGGAGGAACAAATGAAACGAGATCCCCAAGCATATATGATTAGACGTGACCACAGAACCACTATCGCTGATCTTTTAAGCGATGAAACGATTTTTTCATTAGCAAATGGTACGTTGGGAACACGGGGACATTTTGCTGAAGGTTATGGTGATGATACCTTTCCAATTACATTAATTAACGGCATATATAATACATATCCATATAGATATGAAGAAAACTATAATGGATTTCCACAAGTCGGACAAACGATTGTGACATTGCCAGATGCATCTTTCATGCGTCTGATCACCAATGATGGACCGATTGATTTAAAACAAGCCAAATTAGTAGATCTTAAGCGATCACTTGATATGAAACACGGATTTTCAACTAGAGTAGCAACATATTTAACTAAAAAAGGGCATACGTTTATTATCACAGAAAGAAAATTAGTTACTTCAAATCGATTAAGTATTATTATGGCACTTTCAATCGAATCACCAAATTATCATGGATTCCTGAAGATTGAATCCTATTTAAGAATGCCAACAGTTAAATATGTAACAAATATAGACCCAAGATTGCCTAATGTTCGTAGAAATTTAGAGGTAAGAGATATTCGAGTTGAAGGTAAAGTAGCATTTTTAAAAGTACAAACAACGAATAGTCACCAGCGAATCAATGTATCAATGGTACATGATATTCCCGTTGATTACCGTTATGAAGAAGACGCTATCGTTGGTGTCATAGAAACAACTCTCAAGCCAAATAAACCATTCAATATCACTAAATATACACTATATACATCCTCTTTTTTACAACGATATCCTGAGCGAAAATTAGAAAAAATTACTGATTTTGTGTATCCTTTTGAAGATTATGTAAAAGAAGAAACGACGGCCCGTATCGCTTTTTGGCAACGATCCGCCATTGTATTAAGTGATAAAACACTTGAAAAAGCGCTTCACTACAATGTCTATCAATTGAATTTAAATGCTGGTAAGCATCAAATGACGCATATCGCTGCTAAAGGTGTTTCTGGCACGGGTTATGAAGGACATTATTTTTGGGATGCAGAAATATATATGTTGCCTTATTTCATATTAACAAATCCTCATCGAGCAAAAAAGATTATAATGTATCGCTATTTAACGTTGGATGCCTCAAGAAGAGAAGCAAGACTCTTAGGAATTAAACATGGTGCTAAAATTGCATGGCGTACGATAAACGGTTCAGAAGCATCACCATATTTTTTAGCAGGTGCTGCACAAATTCACATCAACAGTGATGTCGCTCATGCGTTTATTAATTACTATTATGCGACTAATGACACGCAATTCATGAAGGACTTTGGATTGCCAGTGATTTTAGAAACAGCCAGGTTTTTACTTGAGTGGGGGACATTTGATGATAAGGGGCATTTTCATTTATATAATGTGACAGGGCCAGATGAATATAAGACATTAGTCAATGATAATTACTATACAAATCGTATGGCTAAACATCATTTTGAATTTATTGTTGATTATGCTCACCATCATGCCAACGACATAAAAAGGTCAATGGATCAGATTGATATGGATGATGAAGAATTGGCTAACATGGCGTTAGCAGCACAAAACATGACACTGCCATTGGATCAAGATTTAGGCATTATTAAACAAGATGATTCATTCATCTGCAAAAAAAATTTGCAGCTGGAATCCTTAACACCGGAAGAGTTACCATTACTGTTAAGCAAACATCCACTTGAGATTTATCGCATGCAAATTTCGAAACAAGCCGATGCGATTCTTTCTCCTGTTTTATTAGGTGACCGCTCATCAAGCGTACTACAAAACACATTTGATTATTACATTCAGAGGACGACTCACGATTCTTCTTTATCGCGTGCAGCATTTGGGATTGCTGCTTATATGCTGGGTAACCACACATTTGGCTTTGATTACTTAAAACATGTAACTGATCTTGATTTTGGTGATAGCCATAATCGGACACAACACGGCCTTCATGTTGCTAATCTAGGGGGCAGCTACCTCATGATTATTTATGGTCTATTCGGTTTAAGGTTTGGTAAACGACTCATATTGAATCCTGTTTATCAAAATGAACTTGCATATGTAAAAACAAGAATCATTTATCAAGGGACATTGATATGGCTCATATTAACAAAAGATCATTTTATTGTTAAAGTTAATCGTGAGATTGAAATGATGATTGCTGATAAATTAGAAAATATACAGGGTGAAAGAACCTTTGCACTACAACACTGAACCACGATTGAATCGTGGTTTTCTTTTGCAAAGAAAAAAGGATGAGAGTGCAGACTCATCCTTAATGTATAGAAAGATGATACAATTATTTCATCATATGGTGAATATGATGAATAGATAAATCAAGCGCGGTTAATACATCATCAAAACTACCTTCATAATCTTTATCTTCGATTTCTATGACCATGCCTTCATCATAACCAGAAGATGCGACATTTTTTAAAAACGATTTCCAATCAATCGAACCTTTTCCTGGAATTTTAGGTGTCATATATTCGAGCGGATAAGCAAAGATACCAACGTTATCTAATTGCTCTAAGTCAACCAATGTATCCTTGATATGTATGTGATGAATTCGATCTTTAAATTCATGTAGTGGTTTAATGTAATCCATACCTTGAAAATTTAAGTGGGATGGATCATAGGATAATCCAAAATATGGTGAAGGAATAGCGTCAAACATGGCTTTCCATATTTTAGGAGAACTGGCTAAATTGACACCACCAGGCCATTCATCTGTCGTAAAATACATAGGGCAGTTTTCAATACCAACCCATACGTTCAGTGATTCAGCATGTGCGATGATTGCAGGCCATACGTTTTCAAATAATTTTAAATTTTCTTCAACAGTTTTTGATTTATCTTTGCCAATGAATGTTGACACACGATTAACACCGAGGATATGTGCAAAGGTAATGACTTTTTTAATGTGATTGATAGCCACTTCGCTTTTTTCTTGATCTGGGTCTAAAGGGTTAGGGTAATACCCTAATGCAACAATCTCAACATCTTTTTGTTTCGCATAATCTAAAACATGATTAATATATGCTGGATCATGATTTTCAACATCTAAATGCGATACACCGGCATAACGTCGTTCTGATTGACCTTGTGGCCAAACACAAAGCTCGACGGATTGATAGCCTTTATCATGACAGATGTCAATCACTTCTTCAAATGTTTGATTAGGAAGGATGGCACTGTGCAAGCCAATTTTAAACTTACGCATCAATCTTTACCCACTTTCTTGATTTTGCTGATTCATAAATCTTTTCATCAAGAATCATCATCCTTAAGCCGTCTTTAAATTGAGCAACGAGCGGTGTATAGGTATGATCTTCAGCTGCATGATAGATTTGTTTAAACGCCTGTTTGAAGGCATCAGGGAAACCTTCGATATGACCGGATGGATAATCGATTTGATCTTTCACTTCAGACATCATTTGTGCATCTTTTGGAATGATGACATTACCTTCATCTCGATGGCCTACTAACACATGTTCTAAGTCTTCTAAATGCCATGTCACTGAATGTTTTGTGCCAGATAATAAAACATTGATGCTATTTTTCTTGCCAGCAACCATTTGACTGATGTAAACATTGCCTAAAGCACCTTTGTTGGTTCTAAACGTAACAACGGCTATATCTTCTGTATCAATCGCTATATCATCATATGTCATGTCAGCAGTTGCTTTTGCGAATGTTTCGAGAGGCTTGGTTGCTTTTTTTCTTGTCTCATATGCGGTTTTAAATTCAGCTAGCACTTCCGTAATTTGATGACCGGTCATATATTCAACCAAATCTAACCAATGACTACCGATATCAGCAACCGCTCTTGTCTTCCCAGATGTTTTTGATAACAAACGCCAAGAGTAATCTGTTTGATAGAACAACCAGTCTTGGACATACATACCTTGCATCGAGAAGATATCTCCATAACTTCCTTTTTCAATTTCTTTTTTAATATATGTGCATGCGGGATATAAACGATTGTGGAAATTGATGGCCGCAACAACACCTTTAGTTTCAGCTAGTTCAACCAATGCTTTGGCTTCTGCCACAGAAACGGTCATTGGCTTTTCCAATACGACATTGATGTTTCTTTCGATGGCATATTTAGCAATTGGATAATGTGTATTATTTGGTGTACAAATATGGATGAAGTCGAGATCGAGTTCATCGATCATTTGTTTGTAGTCTTCATAATAATTGGGTATAGCATATTTTTCAGCTTTTTCTTTTAGAGCCACCTGATCAGAGATTGCGACAACCTCAACATTGCCCAGCCTTCTTAATGCCTCTATGTGAGCCACACCAATAAATCCTACCCCAATAACGGCTGCTTTAAATTTTTTCATGTTTTTGCCTCTTTTCATGTAATCGATTACACAAATATTGTAATACAAATAGAAGAAAAAGGCAAGAGTATTTAAAAATAATTAAAAAAGCCGTTTTTTGATATTGACAAAACGCTTTCATGTGTTATAATTTATGTGTAATCGATTACATGAACTGGGGTAATATATTGACAATAAAGGATATTGCAAGGCTTGCTGAGACGTCTGTTGCTACGGTATCAAGGGTTTTAAATGGTGATCCTAAGGTGGCACCAAGCACAAGAGAAAAAGTCTTAGCCGCTGTCAAAGAGAATAATTATGTACTTAATGTTAATAGTCGCACCATGCGCACGAAAAAGAGTCAAAAAATCTTGGTTTTGATTCCGACTATCGTAAACTCGTTTTATTCAAAAATCTTGCAAGGTATTGAGGCGCGTGCAGAAGAAAACGGGTATGATGTCTTAATTGCGATTTCCAATTTGGAGGAAGCACGTGAGCAGAAGTATCTTGATATGTTGCGAACGAAACAAGTCGATGGTGTGATAAGTTTATTTAGTTTGCTACCGGTTGATGATATCAATCAATTGGCGAGTAAATATCCTTTTGTTCAAGCATGTGAACCTCTAATTGGATCTCACACCTCAAGTGTTACGGTTGATAATCGACAAGCGATATATGATGTGACGAGTGAATTCATTAAAAATGGACACAAGCGGATTGCGATGATTTCTGGTGATTATTACAAATATTCTGAATTGAATCGTGAAAGAGGATATCGCGATGCATTAGAAGATCATCAGATTCCTTATGATTCATCATTAATCATCAAAACGTTTTATCGTTATCATGATGGTTCTAATGCCTTAAAACAATTATTAACTTTAAAAAATCCACCAACTGCCGTCATTTGTGTTTCAGATTCACTGGCTATTGGCGCTGTCAATGAAGTGATTGCACAGGGAAAAACACCCGGAAAAGATATTGCAATCATCGGATTTGATAATACATCGATCACATCGAATTTCGTGCCATCTATTTCAACGATTGCACAGCCAAGATTCGATCTAGGAATTAACGCTTTTGATCTTTTGCTAGAAAAACTTGTTAGTTTAGATAGTCAAATTAAAAAAGTGATATTGCCTTATGAAATTATTCATAGGCAATCTACAAAAAGGTAATTACTATTTCAAATAGTAAAATATAGGAGGAAAATATGAAAAAAATTGCAGCTTTATTTTTTGCACTAGCTCTAGGGCTAAGTCTAGTAGCATGTCAAAGCGATTCAACAATGATCGCTGTTCTCATTCCTGGTGCTGACCATGGATTCACAGGTGAAAGTGTTAGCCATGCGATTGCGGGAACAGAAAGACTTGCAACTGAAAATGGATTTGATTATAAAGTTTTAACATCATCAACTGTTGTTGAACAATCAAATCAGATTGATCAAGTGATCAGTGAAGGCGCTGATGTCATCGTTTTATGGCCACACAATGGTGACGAATTAAAATCAGCTGCACAAGCAATTCTTGATGCAGACATTCCACTCATCATTTATGACCGACTCATCAGTGATTTCGATGAAACAGCAGAAGTGTTAGGTGACAATGTGACTATTGGTGAAGAAACGGGAACATACTTCAATGATTATTTTGCTACAGAATTGGCAGCTGGTGAAGTTCATATTCTTGAGTTCAAAGGTGATAATTCATCCGTTCCTACACAACGACATGATGGCTTTATGACAACTGCGGATGCAAATTTTGTCATCGATCAAGATTTCGTTACGAACTGGAGCAGATCAACTGCACAAGAACAAATGGAAACATTCTTGACATCTGGTACACAAACTCAAATCGAACAAGTTCAAGCCATCTTTACACATGATGCTGAAGTTCAATTAGGCGTTCTTGCTGCATTAGAAGGTTACACAGGTTCTTATGCAATTAATGTTAAATTAGTTAGTGGTGTATCAGCACCAAGAGAATTGCTAACACAATTTGATCATTATAAAACTTTAGGGTTTGATTCGGTAACATTCAGTTTCTCACCAGCAATGGTTGTTGATGCTATTCAATATGGTATTGATATTCTTAATGGAGAAACAGTTACTGGACAACATCTAATCCCTACTGAAATGGTAGATAACAGTAACTACGAAGCATTTATGCAAGGTGATGTTTACACTTATCGTTATTCATTAGAAGACTAATAAATTAACGAGGATTGATTAAAGATGATAGCCGGTTAAGGCGACTTAGCCGGCTACATTTAATTCTTTAGAAAACGGATGTGTGATCGATTATGAAAGTGGAATTTCGAAACATCTATAAAAATTTTGGTGCTGTTCCAGCTCTTGATAATGTTTCATTTTCAGTACCTGAAGCTAAAATTTTAGGGCTTTTAGGTGAAAATGGTGCTGGTAAATCAACATTAATGAATATTTTAGGTGGTGTGTTACCACCGACATCAGGTGAAATTATCATTGATGGTAAGACATATTCGCATCTTTCCACAAGAGAAGCCACTGATTTAGGCATCAGTTTTATACACCAAGAATTAAATCTTGTCAATGATTTACGCGTCTATGAAAACCTGTTTTTAAACCATGAATTAACAAAGTATGGTTTGTTAAACAAAAAAGAAATGATTGAACGTTCTAAAGAAGTATTTGAACGAATGAATGTGAACATTGATCCAGAAGCATTTGTAAGGACGCTCGATACGTCAAGGAAACAGATTATCGAAATCGCAAAAGCAGTGCTATTTGAATCAAAACTAATTATTTTTGATGAACCAACAACCGCATTAACTAACAAAGAAATTGATATCTTGTTTGGGATCATGCGTGATTTTAGAAAAAACGGGTTAGGTAGCATTTATATTTCACATAAAATGCCGGAATTATTTGAAATTTGTGACGACTATGTCGTTTTAAGAGATGGGAAATTCATCGATTCAGGTCAATTTAAGGATATTAATGAACAGATTGCAACAGAATTGCTTGTTGGTAAAAAATTGGCTCATGAAGCGGTCGACTATAATGAAGAACATATTGGAGATCATGTATTCGAAGTTGAAGGATTAACGCTGGAACCCTTTTTTAAAGATGTAAGTTTTACATTAAGAAAAGGGGAAGTGTTGGGTATAACGGGATTATTTGGCGATGGTCGCGGTGAATTATCTGAAACCCTTTTTGGCGTTCGCAAGGCGCAGCATGGTACCATTACATTAAATGATAAAAAACTGACGATGAAGTCGATTCGCTCAGTGATGAGATCAGGCATTTCAATGGTACCGAGAGATCGTAAAGAGCGATCGATTATTCCCGACTTGACGATATCAGATAATTTATCAATGGCGTATTTTACAGCTAAACATAGAAAACCACTAGTCAATAGAAAAGAAGAATTAAGAAGGTTCAAAAAAAACCAAGATGTTACGAATATAAAAGTAGGTTCTCCACTAGATAAAATTACCTCATTATCAGGTGGTAATCAGCAAAAAGTAATTTTTTCTAGATGGTTTGAACTAGATAGTGATGTCTACATTTTAGATAACCCCACACAAGGTATTGATGTCGGTGCTAAGAATGAAGTCTATCATTTGATTCACAACTTAAGTCTTCAGGGCAAATCAATTATCGTCTTTACATCGGAGTATACTGAACTACATAAAATAGCAAACAACGTGATCGTGATGTATCGTGGTGAAATTAATAAAAAATTGAACCATGAAGAACTGGATGAATTGAATGTGATGTATTATGCGACGGGATCTAATTTAAAGGAGAACAAAAATGAAAAAAATCGATAAAGCACTTGTGCTTGACAAATCAAAAGTTATCATAAAAAATGTTGTTGTTAATCATAATTATTTGTTCTCACTTATTGCCCTATTACTCATTGGCGCTATTGCAAGTCCGAACTTTTTAAGCGCTGCAAACCTGATTCAACTTGTTAGAGCTTCAGCAATTATCGGTATTATTGCACTGGGCATGTCTCTTGTCATTATCTCCGGTAATATTGATCTATCCGTAGGATCAATACTTGGCTTAACTGCGACCATCAGTGTGATGGTTTACAATGGGACAGGCAATATGCTTGTGACGCTACTTTTTGCACTAGCATTAGGTGGTGTTTTGGGATTAATTAACGGGTTTTTTATAGGAAAAACACACGTTGCAGCTTTTATTGTTACGCTAGCGACGTTGGCTGCTTATCGATCATTAACCGTTCAAATTGGTAGTGGTGGGCCATTATTAATCAATAATGATTTCTATTATGCGGGTTTAAGAAATATAGGTTATGGTGTGTTTTTAGGGATTCCATGGGTTGTTTGGATTTTCGTTCTTGTAACATTGCTTGTTTGGGCAATCATGACAAAAACTAAATTTGGCCGTTATGTGTATGCGATAGGTTCAAATGAAAAAGCAGCAAAACTTGCAGGTATTAAAGTCGATTCTGTTAAAGTATTGATCTTCACAATTGCTGGGACCTTGACCGGGTTAGCCGCTTTCCTATATATGGCAAGATTTGGTTCGGTTGACACAGCCACAGCTGGTCGAGGATTTGAATTAGATGTCATTGCTGCTGTAGCGATTGGCGGTGCATCCATGGCTGGAGGTAAAGGATTCATTCAAGGATCATTCTTTGGCGCTATCATCCTTTATTCAATTAATGCAATTCTCAATGCATTTGGTGTATCAGCACTGTTGACAGATTTAATTAAGGGTGTTTTAATCCTTGGTGCGGTCTTAGTTCAACGGTCGCTAAATCGACAAAAAGAAGCGTAAAAAAATGGCGATCCAAACGATCGCCTTTTTTTACCAATAAATCTTTCTTAAGCATTTAGTTGCGTATTCATCATCATTATCAATTTCAATAATACACATCAAGTATTCTAACGTTTTTGTTTCGTTAGATTTTTCGGTTTCCTCTACTTTGTAAAGTGATTGTAACCGTTGATCAATTGCTTTTTTTAAAGCAGCAAGTTTCTTTTCAGCAGTATCCATTATTATTTTTATACAAATTAATGTATACGCTCCTTTCACCTTTTATGTCTAACCTCATTATATAACATCATGAACAATTATTGAAATCACATGAACTGTGAAACCGACTTTTTTGACAAATACAACATGAGATGGTTTATAATAATAATAGTACTGAGATATGGAGAGATTATAATGAATGTAAAGTTACCATCAAAAAATTATGCGACAATTGAATATTTTGACCAGAAAAAACGCGATGTATTATTAATATTACCAGGTGGAGGTTATGCATTTGCATCACCTAGAGAAGCGCAACCCGTTGCTGATGCATTTTCTGATTTAGGGCTTCATACGTGTGTTTACCAATATCGTGAAACAATACTGCTGTATCCTGAAATCCATAAAGAAGGTTTACTTTTATTGCAAGCTCTTAAAAGTGATCCATTGATTAATAACATCCACATCATTGGTTTTTCTGCTGGTGGTCATCTAGCGCTGATGTTGCTTGAGAAATATCATGATTATTTTGCATCGGGTATATTGTGCTATGCTGTTGTTTCTGTTCGTCAAAGTATTCAACATATCGATAGCTTAAAGCGTTTATTGGGTGAAACATACCAAGAAGACATCATAAGTGAAGTGTCTTTGGAAATGCATGTACATGATAAAATACCACCAATTTTCATATTCCACACCGTAGATGATGCGGTTGTTCCCGTGGGTAATGCACTGGTTTTAGTCGATGCGCTCCATGAACATCAAGTGCCTGTTGAGGCGCATCTTTTTCCAAAAGGAAGACATGGCATATCAGTGGCTACGGCTGAAGTAGCATTTACTGAAAATACGGTAGAAGCGTTTTTGAATGAATATGGATATTTACATGAATGGGTGAATTTGGCAAGATTGTTTTTGCAACGGCATATGTCATGATTAATATTTTAATGAGTAGAAGTCATTTGATTCATCCCAAAATTAAACCCGCTTTAGAAACATATATTAAACCAGGCATGAAAGTTACAGCAATCTGTTTGTCGTTTTTCGATTCACAATATCCAACGAAAGAACGCTATGATTTAGATTATCAAAAAGATGGTCAATATTATGTTAAGATTGTTGAACAATTAATACCGTTTGGCATTCCAGAAAAAGACATCACGTGGGTCCATTATTTTGATGATGATCAAGCGGATTCAATCCATAAAATAGCAACCGCGGACATTCTATTTTTTCCAGGTGGCGCACCGGAAAGATTGATGGATCGTATCCATGAAAAAGGATTGTATGACGTCATCAACAAACACCAAAAGATTTATATTGGGGTATCTGCTGGTGCCATGATTCAATTGAAACATTATCACATTTCACCGGATGCGGACTACCCATCGTTTTCTTATCAAGAAGGACTAGATTTATTAACCGGGTTTTTCGTGGAAGTGCACTATCGCAGAAAGAAAAAACAAAAAAGCAGCATGCGACGTGTGTTTAGGGCGTATAAACAACCGCTATATACGATTCCGGATGATGGCTGTTTGATCGTCGATCATGATAAGATTAAGGTCATCAATACCGCAAAATTATACTATGAAAAACAAGGCGTTGTGAGATGAAAAAGTTCTTGATTATCTACGGTATAGCGAGTGTTGCGCTATTGTCCATCGTTATCTTGTTATCACTACAATTGCATATACAAAGTAGAACGATAGCTGTCTTCGGTGAAATTGCTAATCGTGCACATGAAACAGAAAACTTTGATCAGTTTATTGCATATCAATCTTTGGGTTATCGTTTGGAAGCATCGGTAGATTTAGTCGATGCTGACATATTTGTTTATCAAGCAATCGGTGAACAAGATGAAACCCGTATGAATCAACTGGTTGTGATTGTGAATGATAAGGGCACATTTCAACATGCAACGAATATTAATGATACTTATGATTCATCAAATATTCGAATCGTTGATGAACTCACAGAGATGACGATTGATTCATTGTCAACAAATTCATTATATGATGGTGAAGCATTGACATATGGCATGCATGTTTATGGTTTTTTCTATGGTGCATTTGTTATGACTGAAGATAGACAAATTAGTATTAGTATCGATGATTATCAAGGTAACCTATTTCACACGCTTTCTTTGGATTATCATTTAGCTGATCAAGTGGCATTAACCGATGTCACAGCTGGGTTAACAGATATAGAAATTAGTGAACTAGTCGATAGAGATACGAATATTAAACCAGCGGTCACAAAAGACATCACTTATTTTCTGATAGCTGATATCGTGATTGGTGGATGCGTTGTATTTTTTATTAAAAGAAAAAATCATTAGTCATGAAAAGAGAGCATGTTATGCAAATTATTAGAACACGTAAAGGGGCCAATGAATGGCTAAAACTTGTCAATCAACGCGTCGAAGCATCATTTGAACACGTACGCATTAATGTAACTAAAAATACGGGTCAAACCATCTTAGGATTTGGTGGTGCATTTACTGAAAGTTCAGCCTATAATTTGAATCGTGTGAACAAAGATGAACGCTTAAAAGTGATTAAAGCCTATTTCGATCCCGAAGAGGGTATAGGATATACCATCGGACGCGTTTCAATACATGGTTGTGACTTCAGCCTATCATCTTTTTTGTATATTGATGATTATGATGATTCGCTTTCATCATTTCATATCGATCGCGATCAACCAATTTTAGCATTCATCAAAGATGCGAGCGCTATTGCTGGAAAACCAATCGAACTTTTGGCTTCTCCCTGGACACCGCCATTCTGGATGAAAGATAATAACTCACCAATCAGAGGGGGAAAGCTGCTTCAAAAATATGATCAGACATGGGCTGATTATATTGTTAAGTTCATTAAGTCATATCAAAATGCTGGTGGTCATGTTTCTATGATGACCGTGCAAAATGAACCTGCTGCAGCCCAACGGTGGGATTCATGTATTTATGACGGCGTGGACGAAGCAAGACTGGTAAAAGTTTTGGGTAAAACATTTGAACTTGAAGGATTATCTGACATCAAGATATATATTTGGGATCATAATCGCGATTTAATGGTACAAAGAGCAAAAGAAGTTTATGGTGATAAAGAAGCTTATCAATACGCCTATGGTACGGCGTTTCACTGGTATGAAAACGAACAATTCAATGAAGTCAAAAAACACCATGAATTGTTTCCTGAAAAACATCTTTTATTTACTGAAGGTTGCCAAGAAGGCGGACCTCACTTTCATGAATATGCTGTGGGTGAAAGATACGGACGAAATATAATACACGATTTAAAAAACTTTAATGAAGGGTTTATTGATTGGAATTTAGTTTTGGATGACACGGGTGGACCAAATCATGTGAACAACTTATGTTCATCACCCATTATGTTAAAAATATTTGCTGAAGAAATAATTAAAAACCCTTCATACTATTATATCGGACAGTTCTCTAAATATATCAAACCAGGTGCTGTTCAATTATTAACTGAAGGAACCAATGACATTTACTATGTTGCATTTAAAAATCCGAATGATGGCATCGTACTAGTGCTCATGAATGAAACAGAAAAAGATTATAATGTTGACGTGACAGGTTTCATAGACCACTTAACAATCTCTTGTCACAAGCATAGTATCAATACAGTTATTCTCTAATTTTTAATAAATTAAAAATGAAGCGTGTTTGCATGAACCGCTTTTTTTGTAAGCGTTTTAAATATTTTTTAAAAAAGACTTTACAAATTTAAAAGTTACGATATAATAAATAGTAGGAAACCGATTTCTTTATGTAGGAGTTAAAATGGCTTACAAACAGATCATTCAATTAAAGGGTAATCAAGGCTATTATTTTCCTTTGTTCAATAAGTATGGTATGAGATCATCAATTTCACCGTTTATGGCAGGTGACGTGAAACGCGATCAACACCGTTTTGCTTTAGAACCAATATCTGAATTAGGTTTATACATGCACGGTTTAAATCGAAATGTTATTTTTGAAATAAATCATACGTCTTACTTTCTAAATGGTATGACAGAGAGACAGCAAGATGATAAAGTCACATTAGAAGTAGATTTGCTATATCAAAGAGTGTCTAGAAGTCAATCATTATATAACATTGAAACGACCAGTTATGTTGCTGCTGATTATCCGTTTGAAGTGCATCAAGTGATATATACTAATCAATCTTCCAAACCCCAAAAACTCAAAATCACAACGGCTATTCCGCTATACGCGAAAAGCGCTGATCACATCCGCGACCATCGCCATGTGACGTCACTCTTCAATCGTATATATGTAACACAGGGCAGAATCAGCGTTAAACCGACGATGCAGTTTGATGAACATGGACATCGGACAAATCATACTTCTTATCATATGATGGCAAATAGTCAATTAAAAATAGCTGGATATATTCCAACGATTAAGCAATTCATCGCAAACGGCAGTATTGCTTTCCCTAGAGGATTAAATAATATTGTTGAAGCGCCGTATACAATTAATGGTTATGAAGCAATGGGCGGTATCCAATTTGAAAGTGTTATGCTAGAACCGGGAGCATCGGTGACACTTTACTGTGGTATAGCGATAACTGAAACAGAAGATGTTGATGCTATGCAACAAACATATCTCAATCATCAAGGATTTGCAAAAGGATTAAACAAGGTTAAAGATGAATTCAGTTCGTATGCCCGTAAACTTTCATTTTCAATCGGTAATCAAGCGTTGAGTGATCGAGTAAACTGGATGGTTATTCAACCATTACTACGCAGATATTATGGTAATTCATTTTTACCTCATCATGATTATGGTAAAGGAGGTAAAGGATGGCGTGATTTATGGCAGGATTTGTTGTCACTCATTATGATGGGTGACGATCACGTGGCAGATCTACTTGAAGGGAATTTTCAAGGTTTAAGGCTTGATGGTTCAAATGCAACAATCATTGGTGACAAACCAGGTGAATTTTTAGCTGATAGAAACAAAATCGTTCGTGTATGGTCTGATCATGGGGTATGGCCATTATGGACTGTAAAACAATACTTGGATGAAACTGGAGATATGGATTTCCTTAATAGAAAAGTACCGTATTTCCATGACCAATTTACCCATTATACGCATCAAATAAGACAAATAGTGCCAATCATTGATTATGAAGGTACCATACTTGAACATTTGTTACTAGAAAACTTAGTAGGATTCAATCATCGTGGTATGCACGGCTTTACTAGACTTGAGGATGCCGATTGGAACGATGGCAACGACATGGCTAAAGAGCTAGGTGAAACCATTGCATTCACACATATGTATACAAACAATGTATTTGTTCTTGCTGACCTCATCGAACGAAGTAACCAACAAGAAATTGTTGTGTTCAAGGCATTAAAGGGTTTAATAGATGGCACAGTAAATATTAAGACGTTTTTTGATGATGTCGCACAATTTGACAAGCAATTGGTCATCTTAGATTCCACATATGTTAGTCAAATTATGCGAAAACAAGCCATATTAATGGTAGATAGATTAAAAAATACTTTTGAAGACGACCGTTTTCAAAGTTACTATGATGAATGTGGCAAGTTATTTGATTCAAAAGATACGGCATGTCTTACGGGACAAGCAATGGCATTATTGTCGAAAACTGCTTCTGATAATCAAGCGAAAATATTGTCGCGAAGAATTAGGGAACTTTTGTTTGAAGAAACAATTGGTGGTTATCATTTGAATAGTAAATATGATAATGCACATATGGGAAGAGCTTACGGATTTGCGTATAACCATAAAGAAAACGGCGCGATTTTCTCTCACATGAATGTGATGTACGCTTATGGACTATACCAATATAATCTTGTTTCCGATGGACATGAAGCTGCCTTTACCCTACTTAGACAAGCACAAAAACAAGAAAGTGGTGTCTTGCTAGGTATTCCTGAATATTTCACAGAAAAAGGTATCGGCATGTATCCATACTTAACTGGCAGTGCTAGTTGGTTTTTGAAGTTATTAAGAGATGAAGTGTTTGGATTATCATTTAATCTAGGTATATTATCATTTAAACCAAAACTCATCAATGAAGATTTTATTGATGGGAAAGCAAGCATTCATACAATCATCTTCAACCATCTTGTCCATATTACATATATCAATCAGAAAAACTTATCTTTTGGGCAGTATAAGATAGCTAAAATCGTAGTCGATGGTAGAGAAGTACACAATAAATTTAAAACAATTGGAAATAATGTAGAGGTGTATCTTGATGAAATATTATGAAAGATATGAGTTTTCTCAAAATGGATATAAAAAATTATTTAATTTTAATAATTGGCGAGTTGCAACATTAGAATATGTCGAAGCGATAGATAGCAGCGATATTGACTATTTAGAATGCCACTATGAGACTGACGAAGCATTTATTCTCATTGAAGGTAACTGTAGAATGGCATTTTTTAAAAACAATGATCCAACATCAAAAGAATTTCAAATCATTGATCTAGAACCACAACGAATTTATCGTGTGCTTAAAGGTGTCTATCACGCACATCGTATATCCAAGGATGCAAAAATAGTTTTAGTCGAAGAAGAAAGTACAGCGGATTATAATTCTCATCGTGTTTATCTCTCAGATGAGCAAAGAGGAGTTATTCGCTGATGAGGTTAAATATGTATCGGTTACTTTGGGAAGATCAATTCAAAATAAATGGCAAGCCCGACGATCGGATTTGGGACATTCAAAAGGGTGGCCAAGGGTTTGGTAATAATGAGGATCAATATTACACGGACCATTTAGAAAATGTTTATGTAAAAGACGGGATGCTGCACATAGTAGGATTGAAAGAAGAATATGAACATCGTCATTACACTTCTGGCAAATTGGTAACCTATAAAAAACAACATATCAAATATGGGAAACTAGAAGTTGAAGCTAAATTACCAGCCGGAAACGGTACATGGCCTGCCATATGGCTACTTGGTGAAAATATTAAAAGAGTCGGTTGGCCGTTATGTGGTGAAATTGATGTTATGGAGCATGTTGGTAAAAATCATGGTCACGTCCATTTCTCTCTTCATTCGGATACCTATAACCACAAGTTATGCAATCATCCAACTTATGTGATTGAAAATCAAAGGGTAACCGATGAATTTCACACCTATGGTATCGAATGGCAAGAACAGCAAATAACGTTCACTTTTGATCATGAAAAAGTTATAACGTTTAAAAAAGAAATTGGTGATACTGATCGTGAATGGCCATTTGATCAACCATTTTATCTGATACTTAATTTAGCGATAGGTGGTAATTGGGGTGGCGTAATCGATGATACCATTTTCCCAGTTGAATTTCTAATAAAATCAGTAAAAGTATTTGAAAGAGTTGATTCAAATGACTAAAAAGAGAACAATCTATACGATTGCAAAAGAATTGAATTTAGCACCGGGCACAATATCCAAGGTTATTAATGGCACCGGCCATGTTTCTGAAGCGACGAGGGAACGTGTTTTAAGGCATATCAAAACGGTCGGGTATGTCCCCACAACAAGTGCACGAATGCTAAAGAGCAAACGCACATATTCAATCGGTGTTGTTTTCACGGAAGAATCGGATGTTGGATTGGAACACTCTTTCTTTTCAAGTATTTTGCAGCATTTCAAAACATACGTTGAAAAAAAAGGATATGAACTTTCTTTCATTGTTAAACAAATTGGACAACATGAACTGTCTTATTACCAATGGTGTATGAATAAGCGTGTTGATGGTGTATATATCGTCGTTGGTAACTATGATGATGAAGGTCTTACTGAGCTGATCAATGCAGATATTCCTTGTATATCAAACGATATGGTCGTGCCAGGATTGCATACGGTGATTTCGGATAACGAACAGGGCATTAAACTGACACTAGCATATATTAAAGATGAACTTAAAAAAAGCAAAATTGCTTATATATCCGGACCTAAAACATCAAAAGCGTTTGTTGAACGTGTAGAACACGTCAATCATTATGCGAAAGATTATGGTATAGAACTCGTTCATGAAACCATTTTTGCTGAATCCTTTGGTTATACCAGTGGATATAATGCAACAAGTGAGTTGTTAGATCAATCACATGAAAAACCAGAAGTGATTGTCGTATCATCTGATGATCTTGCATTAGGTGTCATGAAGCGAACGATTGAACTCGGATATAAGGTTCCTGAAGATATTCAAATCATTGGTTATGATGATATTGCATTTGCTAAACATTTCACACCGCCTTTAACGACAATTGCACAAGATAGAGAATTACTGGGTGAAACGGCAGCAAAATTACTAATTAGTTTGATTGAGCATCCCGAGCGATCATTTGATGAAATTACAAAATTACCGGTCAAACTTGTGCGAAGACAATCGACCAAAGAAATTATATAAAAGTATTGAAAACGGTTACATATTGTGTTATGATATAAATAGCAAATTAAAGAAACCGATTTCCTATCAATATTAATGGGAGTTGTGAGATGCAAAGTTTCCACATTGAAGATTATCAAAAACAAAAACCTTTCGCTAGTTTTTTATCTGGAATTGCGGGGAAGAAAGGTATACCGCTATGGGCTTTTTATGTCAATAGAGGACAATTAATTTCGAGTTTTGGTATTCGTGACAAAAATGGCGCCATCATGGAATTTTTTCCTGCGAACAAGGCGTATCAGTATACGGCTAATTTTGGATTTCGGACATTCGTTAAGGTAAATGGTAAAGTTTTTGAGTTTTTTAGAGAGACACATCTTTCCCAGTCGCTTGATGTTTATCCAGATCGTGTAACGATTCAAGAAGAAAATAAAGATTGTGGGATTGCTGTTAAGGTTACCTATCATACATTGCCAAATGAGCAGGTAGCCGCATTGGTTCGAATCGTTGAATTTAAAAATTTAACATCAGAAGAAAAAACGATTGAAGTGGTCGATGGCTTGACACAAATTTTACCTTATGGCATTGATTATGGTGGATACAAGTCAATTTCAAATTTATTGCAATCTTGGATGCAAGTTGATCTATTTGATACATTTGTTTTTTACAAACTTAGAGCGTCAACACATGATGAAGCAGAAGTTAAAAAAATAAACGAAGGCAACTTCTATGCATCGATTGGATTAATGAAACCATTATACATCTATGATTATAAACTGATATTTGATGAAGACACGACACTTGAAACACCTTATGGATTAATGAATCATTCACTTAATCAATTAAGAAAAATGTATCAAGTGCCAGTTAACCAAGTACCGTGTGCTATGTCAGGATATGCTTTTACATTAAGAAAATCAGAAACAATCAGTTCACTTTTTGGCAATGCTAGCAATCATAATGAACTAAACAATATTTTAAGTGGTTATAATTTAGAAAAAATCAAACAAAAGCAACAAGAAAATGAGCAACTTCATGCATCACTGACAGCAGTTATTGAAACAAAAAGTGCCTATCCAATTTTCGATCAATACTTGAAGCAATGCTACCTTGATAATGTCCTGCGAGGTGGTGTCCCAATGATCTTAGAAACCAAAGAGGGCTGTATCGGTTATCACATTTATTCTCGTAAACATGGTGATTTGGAGCGTGATTATAACTTCTTCACATTAGAACCAAGTTATTATGCACAGGGAAATGGTAATTTTAGAGATGTCCTCCAAAATAGAAGAAACGATCTTATTTTTAATCCCAAACTTGATGATTTCAATATATTGATGTTCACATCATTCATCCAAGCTGATGGCTATAATCCACTGAGCATTGAAGGGTTAACATTCTCATATGACGGTGATTTGTCATTGCCAGACAACATCAAAACCTTCCTTAAATCTCCTTTTACACCAGGTGGTCTAGCGAGACAAATAGAGAATGAAGGTTTATCAATTGATGATTATTTAACGGTTATCATCAAACAAAGCTTACCAAATTATCAAGCAGTATTTGGAGAAGGATACTGGGAGGATCACTTCACTTATCTACTTGACTTATACGAACAATATCAATCAATATATCCGGATCGTATGCAAAGATTATTATTCGAGAAGCAAGTTAAATATTTTGACTCTCCTGTGGAAGTTTTACCTCGAGATCAAAAATATGTATTGACTAAAGAAGGCCAGATTAGACAGTATGGAGCCATGAGACATGTAGAAAAAAAAACACAGTGGCTTATGGCTAACAATAAGCCGTTAGCTACGACAGTTTATGCAAAATTATTATTACTTGCTGTTAATAAATACGCTCATTTGGATCCGGATGGTATTGGCTTATCTTATGAGGCAAACAAGCCCGGATGGAATGATGCAGCAAATGGATTACCAGGACTCTTTGGATCTGGCGTATCAGAGATGCTCGAATTGTATCGTTTGGTGAAATTCTTAAAAACCTTTAATAATCAACAGCCCATGACAGTCATAAAGGCTTTTGATCAACTCGCAGAGTCATTGCTAAAGATTAACAAAAAGACCATGTTCGATTTATGGGATGCGCGCATGACCGCATTGGAAACATATCGTGAGCAAATTTATCATCAAGAGATTTATTTAATTGAAAAGCATGCTTCTGACTACCAGCCAATGCTAGATTTAATGATTTTCACATTGAGACAAGCCATCACCAAAGCTGAAGAGATTACTGATATCATCCCTACTTATCTCACTTACGAAGCAATCCGTTATGATGAACTTCATACAATAGGTGAATATGGTTTACCAACCGTACGTATCAAAGCTTTCAAACGACGGGCATTACCTACTTTTCTTGAAGGACCGGCAAGATTACTAAAGGTGGCTGAACCGAAACAAGCTACTTTACTCTATCACAAAGTTAAAAATAGCGGGTTATATGATCAGAAATTACAAATGTATCAAACGAGTGTCGCCTTGGATGATGAACCCATTGAAATCGGTAGACTTAAAGCATTCACTAAAGGATGGCTGGAACGGGAATCAAATTTTTTGCATATGACATATAAGTATTTGTACGGATTGTTAAGGGCTGAACAGTTTGACTTATTTGCTCAAGAAATAAAAACGAATTATGTTTGCTTTATGGATAGCAATCGCTATGGAAGACCCCCTACTGAAAATGTATCATTCATAGCAACTTCGTGTAATCCTGATCCAAAAAAACATGGACAGGGGTTTGTATCAAGATTATCCGGATCGACATCAGAAATATTGTCGATGTGGCAAATGATGTGTTTCGGTAATAGTATATTTAACATCAAAGATGGTGAATTGATCTTTCAATTAAAACCGAGTTTACCACACGATTTCTTCTATCAAAAACAATTCATGACGACACTCTTCGGTAAAATAGAAGTAATCTATCACAATCAAGCAGCGTTGAATACGTATGATAAGGATGCGGTGATTGGCAAATACGTGATTTATCACAAAGATGGCAAATTTGAGATTGATAATGATCAAATTAAAGGAAAATGGGCACAAGACATTCGAAAAGGGGATGTCTTCAAAATAGATGCTTATATAATTAAAGGAGGAAAATAATAGATGAAAAAGGTATTGGGATTTATCGTGGCATTAGGGCTTTTATTTGTTGTTGCAGCCTGCGTACCAACAACAGTAACCATCTCATTTGAGACTGGTGAAGGCAGCGCATTAGAAGATGTTAGAATTGGGGGCGGACAACTTTTAGAAGAACCTACTGGTTCAGTATATTTAGGTTATGTCATCAGTGGTTGGTACACGGATGAAGCATTAACAGATGAATTTGATTTTGCAAATGATAAAGTCATGTCAAATATGGTACTCTATGCAAATTGGGTGCCAGATCATGTCACATTTGCAGGTGTTGAAGATGAAGAAGTTGAGTTTCAAGGAACTTTCAACGTCCTTGATGGTGTCACAGCTACTGGTACAACTGGTATTGACTACACGTCTTATATCACATTTTCATCAATAGGTGAAATTGATGAACTCGGTAATGTAGATACTAATCTACCTGGAAGCAATTTGATTCAATATGAAGTAAAAATTGGATCGTTGATTCTTGGCCAGAAATTCCGTACCATTACGATTGCTTCACTTCAACAACAAGAAGGTGAAATGCTTGTAAATGCAGATTTCACACTTGGCGTCGCTGGTTGGGATACATTTGTTGATAATGGTGCAACCATTGCTTTATCAACTGAAGAATTTGAAGGTAATCCAGCATTAAAGGTTGACGTTCATGCTGGTCCTAATGCTTGGGAACCAAGATTCACACAAATGAATGTTCCATTTGAAGAAGACATCACATATGAAATTTCATTTAGAGCAAAATCAAGCGTTGAAAAGACAATCAATTTACAAGTCGGTGAAATTTTAACTGTTTCTCCATGGTTTACAGATTTCAAAACTGGATTGACAATTCACAAAACGATTACAACCGATTGGGCAACGCATTCGTTTAAATTTACCATGAATCAAGGCGATGAGAACTTACGTGGTGGTATCTTGTTTGAATTGGGAACAGTTGATGGTAATACCGTCGATGCAACGATGTGGTTTGATGATATATCTATCGTTGAATCAACACCTGATGCAGATGAAACAGCACCACTGTTCAGCGGTTTAGTTGCTGAAAGGACTGTACTTTTAGATGGTACATTTGATCCGATGAATGGTGTCACAGCTTTTGACGTTGTCGACGGTGATGTCACAGAAGATATCGTCCTCGTGATTAAAGATGATCAAGAAGCAGTGGTTAGTGCTATCGATACATCAGTGGATGGTGCTGTTTACACTTTGACTTATACGGTAAGCGATGCAGTGGGCAATGAAGCTGAATTTGTGGTTACATTGACAGTTGTTGGCATGCAATTTGAATCGACTAATCTCATCGTAAATGGTGAATTTGAAAGTGAAATGAGCGATCCTGCTGAGTGGATTAGTTGGACACAAGACTGGGGTTCAGTTCCTGTTGTCGTCCACACGCTCAATGATACAGAAGGTGTTTACACAGTTAATATCACAGGTGGTGGCGATGCGGCTTGGTCTGTTCAATTGTATCAAGATGGCATAACATTGGTAGAAGGCAATACCTATCGTATTTTATTAACAGCAAAAGCTGAAGTCGCACGCACAATCAATGTTGCCATTGGTGTTCAAGATGGCGAAAATTTTGATCAATATGCTAGATTTGATAGTATACAATTAGAAACTGACTATACCACACAGGCGTTTGTATTTACGGTGACAAAAGCAACTTCAAATCAAATTAAGATTAATTTTGAACTCGGTTCAAGTGCAGGGTTTGCTGATGGATTGGTCACATTTGATACAATCGCAGTGCATGAAGCAATCTTAGATCCTTTGATTGAAAATGGTACATTTGAAGATGGTTGGACATTATGGTATCAAGACTGGGATGTTGCACCTGTTGTCTCATACAATCGTGACGGGGGAACATTCAATATCACAACCGATAGTGGTGGTCAAGATGTTTGGGCAATTCAATTTAACCAAATGGTTGATTTAGCTTATGACACAACTTATGTCTTCACCTTTGATGCGATGGCATCTGTTGCTAGGGATATCAATGTTAAGTTATTTACTGCAAATTATGACTTCTTTGTTTCAGAGTTGAATCACATGTTAACAACCTCAATGACGACACATTCTATAGAATTTACAACACCTTCTACAGGTCAAATTGAAGACTTAACGCTCAGTTTTGAAATGGGTGCAACAACAGCTTTCGCAGCTGGAACGGTATCACTTGATAATATCTCACTAAAGGAAAAAGATGTTGCTGATGCACCTGAAATCATTGTTAATGGCGACGCTACAAGTGTTCCAGGATTTGTGTTCTTTGATGAAAATGGCAATAGTATGGTTTTAGGTAACAATGGTGCGGTTATTTCATTAGTTGCACTAGGTTCAGCAGCTTATCAACCACATGTTTACCAAATGCTTGTGGAAGGATTGTCGGCTGGGAACTATGTCCTTAAACTTGTTGTTAGCGCAGATGTTGTCAGAGACTTAAGAGCTAATTTAGTCGTACCTGATTGGGGATATATATCATTATTACCTGACACATTCTACGATTATCAAACAGTTGCAGATGGACAAGTTGTGGTTAATATACCATTCACTCTTAATAATGATGTAACAGTAGCAATTAAACTTGAACTAGATTTTGGTACAATTGGTGGAGAGTTCACTTCAACTCTCGGTACATTTACGATTGAAGAAGTTTTGCTTTATCAAGACTTTAATTAGGAGGGACAATGATGAAAAAATTATTTTTAACGATGTTCATGTTGCTTCTGACTTTAGGTTTAGTCGCATGTACTGATACGACAAATCCAAATGATGATAATAATGACAATGATGATAACGACGATATCACAAGAACGATCACTTTATCGTATGCGGATTGGGGTGATCAAGATTTCAATCAACGCATGATTGATTTGTTTGAAGCAGCACACCCCAATGTCGAAGTGACTTTACGTACAGATATTGAGGGAACGGGAGAAGCATTTACAGGTAACCTTGTACTTGCTGCACAAGCTGGTATTTTACCAGATGTTTATGTTACCGATAATGTTCCCACAGTTGTTAACAGTGGCTTAACATTGGATACAGCACAATATTGGGATGCCGATCCGGATACAGCGCTAGTCTATGAAAACATTGCTCAAACCGCTGTTTATAACAATAAGAGACTCGCGTTGCCTTCATTCCAATTTCTAAAAGGAATCATGATTAATCTTGACATCTTTGAAGCGGCTAACTTAACAACCGTTGAAGGTCAATATCGAATTGATAATGATGGTTATCCCGTTAAAGATTGGACATTTGATGAATTTGTTAATATAGCAAAAGCAATCACAAATTTCACTGGTAATCCAGCTGATACAGTCGTTGGTTTAGATACATGGTATGGTACACCTGATTTTCAACAAGTTTGGCCAATGATGAATGATGCAGATGTCATGTATGATACATGGGATGGAACAGAATTTAACTATAATTCAGCTGATTGGATTTATGCAATGCAAGAAAAAGTTGAATTGCAAGCATTAACTAATGGTACACTAGTTGGTAGATATCCTGCTTCAATTGTGGATGCCATGGCAGAAGAGACTTATGACGGTAGATACGACTTCTTATATCAATATCTCATTCAAACAGGTTATGGCGCAATGGATATCGAAGGTTCATGGCAATTTTGGGTCATTAATGATGCGGCTGCTAATGATATTAATCTAGGCTTTTGGCCATATCCAAGTGGAACAGCTGGCTTATTCCCACCCACGATTCTTGACTATATATGCGTATCGAGTCAGACTGATTATCCAGAAATGGCATATGAACTTGCGAAATGGATGTCATTCGGTTCAGATGGTTGGGATGCACGTTTAACACTTTTAGAAACTGATCGTGATGAAGCGATTGCAAATAGCGAAATTCCACCATTCTTGGATCGTTTCCCGGTAGCTGATTATGCTGGTATTTGGACGCGAGTTGAAGCATTGGTTGAAGGTGTTGAAGGTATTGATGCCATCTTTAATCGCATTGAATACTCAAAACCTGATCTTGACAAATGGTTACCTGGTTATAAAGATTTCTGGGCTTGGGTTAATGATCCTGTAAACAATCCATATAGTTGGGAAGCACTCTTAGCTGCAGGACCAAGTGCTGTTGCTACATTCGCCGTTGAATGGGAAGCAGCAGCAAATCGGATTGTTCAAGCACAAATTACGACGCTTGGACAAGATCCCGAATAATTATAGTATCAATTAAGCGGTAAAGAGGGGACAAACTCCCCTCTTCAACCGCATTTTGGAGGCATTATGAAGAAACGATTGCGTGCAATAAAAAAAGCAATGTCAGATCTTTTAAACACACTAAAACAAATCAGCATAAAGAAATTTCTACTTGCATTTTTCATGGTTTTCTTTGTGTTATTGATAGGTCTTTCTTTTTTTAAGAAATCAACATTGAATGATTTCTACGATGCACAAGCATTAGCAAATGATGTCTCAAATACATATTTGACAAATACATATGGGTCATCGCTTTATACAGCTGCCTTGCAGGATTATGAATCAAGGGGATTACCTGGTAATACGGAAACAAAAACAATCTTTACAGATGATATGTCAGGTGTACGCATCGATACGGATGAAACGACCTATGGTGATGATGTTGCTCAATATCAGGCATATCTTGGGTATGCGAGTGATGCGATGCTTTTGGATGAGTTAAACAGCATCAATTTTGTACACGATGGTGCGCATGCCTTATTTCATATAGCGATTGATTATTATGAGTTGTCTACGAATATTAATCCTGCGCAGATCAGCATCACTATTAACGGTGAAACACCGTTTTATGAAAGCCAAACACTCGTTTTACCTTCTTCGTGGGCTTTTGAAACAACTGAGTTCACACGTGATCGCTATGAAAATGAAATACAACCCACATCTCATAAATTATATGCATGGCGTCATCATGAATTGAATGATCATCGCGGGATGCATACAGGACTTTATGCTTTTGAATTGAATGATGGTGATCAAGTCACCATCTCATTCGTCAATCAAGCGCTATTAATTGGTCAAATTTATTACGTTTTGGAAGATGAAATCCCCTCTTATCAAGCGTATTTAGCGTTACATGATGCGAATATTGTGAATGATACGATTATGATAGCAGCACGTGATATGGCAAAGAGAAGTGATCCTTCCATTCGTTTACGAACAGAACAAGATCCGTCTAATTTATACTATGACACGCAGCATTTGGTGCTCAATGTCATTTTTGGTGATTCATGGCAAAATGCTGGACAGACGATTGATTATCAGGTTGATATTGCCACGAGTGGCTATTATTATTTAACTTTCAAATACCGCGAATATATGATCAAAGATATGCCTGTCTTTAGAAAGATTAAATTAGATGGTGAGGTACCGTTTGATTATTTAGAAGCGTATGCTTTTCCTTATACGAATCAGTTTCTAAATCGCACGTTAACTGATGAAGACGGTAATTATTTGCAAGTTTATTTAAGTGCAGGTACACATACGATTACACTAGAGGCAGTCAATTATGCTTATCGGGAGACGATTGAACGCATTCAATATATCATGTCAGAAATTCAGTCATTGGCATTATCTGTAAAACGTTATACCAGTGGAGGAACAGATCGCTATCGCGATTGGGATATAGAAGCTTATTTTCCAGATGCTGCACCAAATATTAGGTCATGGGCAAATCTACTTGATGAAACCCATGCAAAACTATCGGTATTGTCCGATATCGATGAACCATCTGAAATTTCTAACTTGCGTGTTGCATCTGCTAGACTCAACAGGATAGCTGATAATATTAATGAATTGCCATCCAACATGGTTCAATTTTCTGATGGTGATTCATCGGTTGCTCAAATTTTAGGACAGCTGATGCAAAACTTAATGCGCTCGAACATGGAATTTGAGCGAATGACATTTCATGGTGATGAAGTCATATCAAAACCATATGCAAACATCTTTGTTCGAATGTGGGAAAGTATCAAGCGATTAGTTCTATCTTTTGTCAATAACCCATATGAAGTGAACTCGCGAGCAGATGATGAATTGGTTGTTTGGGTTAATCATCCTCGACAGTTTATCGAAATCATGCAACAGATGATTGACCAAAGTTATCGTGGACCATTAAAGATTACTTTGTCACAGATGCCAGATCAAAATAAATTGATTTTAGCAAATTCTAGCGGTAACGCACCCGATATCGCTATTGGCGTTGATCATTGGATTCCGTATGATTTTGCTATTCGTTCAGCTGCTTTAGACTTAAGAAAATTTGATGGATATGCTGAAACTGTTAGTCATTTTTCAAAAGGTGCGATGATTCCATATGTATTTGAAGATGGTGTTTTTGGTATGCCTGAAACACAAAACTTTTGGATTACCTACTATAGAAAAGATATTTTATCATCGATCGGCATCATGGAGATTCCACAGACATGGGAAGAAATTATTGAGATATTGCCATTACTACAAAGTTACGGAATGAACTATTTTGTCCCGCTTGCACAATATACAGGTCTCAAGCCGTTTGTTGCTACACTACCATTTATTTATCAATTTGGCGGTGATCTATATGCATCTGATGGCATGTCCACAACGATTAATGATGAAGCAACGTTAACTGGTATTAAACTCATGTCAGAACTATATACGCTCTATAATCTACCGAAATATGTGGGTAGTTTCTATAATCATTTTCGATATGGATTGTTGCCAATTGGTATTTCTGATTTATCGACATATATTTTATTAGAAACAGCAGCAGATGAACTAGATGGCCTTTGGGGTATGGATCTTCATCCAGGTGTTTATAATGAAGAAACAGATGAAATTATTAGATATTCTGCAGTTGGTTCACAATCTTCAATGATCATGAGTTCTACGGCTTTTCCAGAACAATCCTGGGATTTTTTATCATGGTGGATGTCTACGGATGTTCAATCTGAGTTTGCATTTTTATTGCAATCGACATACGGTAATGCTTATTTTTGGAATAGTGCTAATATTGATGCTTTTGCTGAACTGCCTATGGAAGATGAATACAAACAAGTCATTCTTGAGCAATGGGAATATGCTTTGGAGGCGTCACGTATTCCAGGTGCATACATGGTTGAACGTGAAATATCTAACGCGTGGACAACCATTGTCTTTGATGGTACGAACGCACGTCAAGCACTGGATGAGGCTGTTCGAATAGCAAACCGAGAAATCATATATAAAATGGCTGAATTTGGATATACAGAAAATGGTAATATCATCAAACCTTATTTAGTACCATCAATTTATACGATAGATAACTGGTTAACGGAGGTACATTCATGATTAGAAGAATGAATCATCCGGCCTGGTTTATTGTTCCTTATTGGACGTTATTCGCTATTTTTGTTGTGATACCTGTACTCGCTGCTATCGCTTTATCTTTCACATATTTTAACGCGATTCAAACACCAACATTCATTGGGATTACTAACTATATTGAATTGATTACTATGGACACTGTCTTCATGCAATATGTTTTGTCCAATACCATCAAGTTTGCGTTAATTGTTGGTCCTACAGGTTATTTATTATCATTTATCCTTGCTTGGATGTTAGCACAAATCCCTAAAATACCACGTACCGTCTTAGCGATTATTCTTTATTCGCCATCTTTGACAATGGGCGTTGCTATGGCATCGATGTGGCGTATCATTTTTTCGGATGATTCACAGGGATATTTAAACAGCTTACTGATGAACTGGGGTGTCATATTAGAACCCATCCAGTTTTTACAATCACCCGATTATTTAATGACGATTATGATTATTGTTAGTTTATGGAGCAGCATGGGTGTTGGCTTTTTGGCGATGCTCGCAGGTGTTTTAAATATCGATCAAACACTTTACGAAGCAGCTTATGTTGATGGTATTAGAAATAGAACCCAAGAGATTTTTTATATTACTATTCCTTCCATGAAACCGCAAATGTTATTTGGTGCAGTGATGGCTGTCGTTGGTACTTTTCAAGCGGGGGCTATCGGTGTTTCACTTTCGGGATCAAATCCAACGCCACAATATGCAGGCCAACTGATTGTGAATCATATTGAAGACTTTGGTTTCATCCGTTATCTCATGGGATATGCTGCGACAATCAGCGTCATCTTATTATTGATGGTTTACTTTATCTCCAAGGTGACTTGGAGGATTCTTGGGGAAAAGGAGTAATCTTATGGCAAATAAATTTCAAGGAACAAAGATAAATCCTACTAAATTTCATCCGAGTCAATTACCATTTTTTGCGATTTTAGTGTCATTTTCTACATTGATGTTGTTACCCATTTTATTTATCATTAATCATGCATTTAAGCCAAGAAGCGAATTATTTGCATATCCACCTCGTTTTTTTGCTAGAAGACCAACCTTTGATAATTTTCAAGAATTATTCACGGTCGCTGGAGATTCTGGTATTCCTGTATCACGCTATTTAGTGAATAGTTTATTAGTCACGACAGTCGGTGTGTTTCTTGCTATTCTATTTACAGCATTATCTGCATATGGATTATCTAAACTTAAATTCAAAGGCAAGAAGTTCTTATTTGAATTAAATACGCTCGCATTGATGTTTGTTCCAATAGCGGTTCAGATTCCTCGTTATCTAGTCATTGCAAGATTAGGTATTTTAGACACCTATTGGGCACACATACTGCCAATGATTGTCATGCCGGTTGCCATGTTCTTGATTAAGCAGTTTATTGATCAAACACCAAACGAACTCATAGAATCAGCGAAGATAGATGGTGCATCTGAGATGCAAATATTTCTATATATTATTTTGCCGATTGTCACACCAGCCATTGCGACGGTAGGTATTCTAGCTTTTCAAGCGATTTGGAATGATACGACAACGTCTATGCTATATATCGATTCAGAAAGTAAGCGAACATTGTCATTCTACATGCAAACACTTGTTTCTACACGTGGTAATGTTATTGCTGGGCAGGGATTAGCCGCAGCAGCATCACTCATTATGTTTGCACCGAATTTTCTCTTATTCATTCTCTTGCAGAGTAAGGTCATGAACACAATGGCTCATTCGGGGATTAAATAATGTTAAAACGTATAACGGCCTTCTTACTAGTATTAGCAATTGTCCTGATTATCCCGCTGGTCAATGTTAATGCTAATGGCGTACCCTACAACACATATACATATTCTAGTGCGACACATCGCATGACGTGGACGCAAGATGCGTATATCCCATTGTCAATCAGTTATCATCTGGGTGGCATTGAATTACGAGAACCATCTGACATTACCATTGATCGCGATGATAATGTTTATATCGCTGATAAAGGTAACGCGAGAATTATTAAATATAGCTTACAAACAGACACAGTATCTATTATTGGCAATACGGTTTTACAAGAACCAACAGGTGTTCATGTCGGTATAGATGGTCATTTATATGTTGCAGATTTTGGTTTGAAAAAGGCATTCAAATTCGTTGAAGTAGCGGGTGTTTATACAGTGGATACCATTTATGAAAAACCTATGAATACACCGTATTTTAGCGAAGATGATGCATTTGATCCGACAAAGATTGTTACTGATCGTGGTGGTAATGTTTATATTCAATTAGCGGGTAATATCAACGGACTAGCTGAATATGAGAACAATGGCGCATTTTTTGGATTTTTTGGCGGGAATACGATACCAAGCACATTTGATAATGTAATCAAGTACATGTTTTTTAATGAAGAACAACGACGTGAATGGTTCCAAATTATTCCCAATCCCGTTTATAATATCGCTGTAGATCATGATGGTTTGATTTTGACCACGACGAAAAATGTCAATGGATACCTGAAATTAAACATTGCAAATTTTGTTTATAACCAATCAGCTTGGGGTATGGACAACAATGAGGATTTATTCGTTGGGCCGTATGAAACGATTTATACGATCACGGCGGATGGTAATATTCTAGAGTATGCACCAGATGGATCGTTGCTGTTCGTTTTTGGTGGTACGGATCTCTACGGACAAAAGGGGTTATTCCAGTCACCATCAGGTATTGCTGTAGACTCAAAATCAAATATTTATGCAATCGATAAGAAAACATCTGCCTTGCAAGTATTTATTCCAACCGAATTTTCAAATCTTGTCCACCATGCAATTTCATTGTATCAAGATGGAAAATATAGTGAATCATTAGGGCCGTGGCAAGAAGTACTAAAGAAGAATTCACTATTTGATTTAGCAAATAAAGGCATTGGCGATGCATATTTTGCACAAATGGATTATGAAAATGCAATGACATATTATGAAGTTGCACGTGATCAAGAGGGTTATTCAAATGCATTTTGGGAAGTTCGTAATGAATTTCTTTTAGGTGGTGGAGAAATCATCATTATCGTACTTATTGTGATGATTGTCTTATATTTAATTAATCAGTTTGTCCATTTCATGGCATATGCTAGCATACCCGTACAAGTTGTTAAAAAGAAATTAAATCAGCATAAATTTTATCGTGAAATGGTTTTCCCATTCTCTTTGTTTAAACATCCAGGAGATGGGTATTATGGAATCAAACGTGAGAATAAAGGATCTAATTTAACTGCACTCATTTATGTTTTACTGTTTTTCTTGATGTATATTTTATGGATTTATAAGACTAGTTTCTTATTTAATGACGTGATGCCATCAGAGATTAACCTATTCCAACAGGTAGTCATGATCTTTTTACCATTCTTCTTATGGGTCGGTGCGAATTATTTAGTCTCTAGTATCAGAGATGGTGAAGGCAAATTATCAGATGTGTTTCAAGCTTCTGCATACACGTTGTTACCTATGATTATCACCTTCCCAATTTTGACTCTTGTCTCAAATGGATTGACGTATAATGAAGCTTTTATTTATGATACGCTTCTATGGATTGGCATTGTGGTTACAGTGATTTATTTCATTATTATGGTAAAAGAGATTCATTTTTACGATATGCGTCCGACTATTAGCAATATACTTATTAGCATCTTTACAGCCATCATGATTGTTGCCATGCTGGCAATCGTTTATTTGCTGCTTACAGAGGTTTATGGATTGTTATATGATATTGTAAGGGAGTTGACTAATCGTGGTTAAAACACTGAAAGTGGTTGTCATTTTAATACTGACAACACTACTAACTGTAGGTATTGCTTATGCAGCTCAGCCACGTTATGTCGTGACTGAAGATGGATCCATTGAAAATTATACTTATATCAACCAATTACTGTTTGAAAGTTCAAGATATACACAAACAGATTTCGTTAATCAGGCGGTGCTTGATGATTATCATCATGATTATCAAGTGACCTATTCGATAGACCAATTAAATTTACTTGGTTATGAATTGATGTTACATTCAAATGGCCTAAAAGTGTATTTTGAAAAAGATTCTTTCAGCATGGTGGTATTCAATGAAACAACTGGTTATTATTGGAGTTCAAGACCCGAATTTCAAGGTATATCAGGCGAAAGAGAAGATAATACAGCAACTAGAAATTTAATGAATTCTGGATTAATCATTGAATATGTCAATATTGCCAATCAGATTGCTTCGTCAAAAATAAAGCGGGCATCCCTTTATTCAATTGCAGATGTTGAATATCAGAACAATGGTGCTATTTCAGAAACTGAAGCAGATTTGCTAAAACCGTTTTATATTGTTGAAAACAGCTACGATTATCATGCAGTTCAAACGACAATTACTAATCAAACGAATGGTGGATTTGATGTCCAAGTCGATATTTATGCCCTTAACATCAGTTTTAATGTAACAATTGAGATTTTAGAAAATCAAATAAAGGTGGTTATAGACCCATCAACGATAACCGAAAACGGTGATCAGTATCGATTGATGTCTATTCAAGTCTTCCCTTACCTTGGCGCAACAAGAGAAGATAAATTTCCGGGTTATATCGTGATTCCCGATGGTGTTGGTGCTTTAATTAGGACCAATAAACGGTACAATACAAGTTTACAGGCTAGATTTTATGGTACTGATTATGGGTATCAGTCATCAGAAACCACACAATTATCATTACCTGTCTATGGTATGATTCACGAAGTTGATCATAATGGTTTTTATGCAGCTATTATAGAAGGAGCAGAAACCTCATCATTGATTTTAAACCTATGGGGTGATTCCACAAGATATCAACGAGTAAATGCGAAATATAACGTAAGACAAATATACCGCTATATTATTAACCGTGCCGGAGAAGGTAATGACGCTATTAGCGACAATCATACCGATATTAGATATGAAATCGCCTTTACGTTCTTGTCAGATCATGATGCTTCTTATGTCGGCATGGCAAAAGATTATCGCAATAGAATGCTTGAAACGGGTGTTTTAACAGCTAGAGAACAAGTGCATGATAATCACATCCCAATTCAATTGAGTTATTTGATGAATGCGCAGGAATCTTCATTCATTGGCACCACAAGGATTGCAATGACAACACCTAACGATGTACAAAATATGTATGATTATTTTGTATCCCAGGGGTTATCTAATCAATTGGTTACATTGCTGGGATGGAGCAAACGCGATGATATCATGTCACAGACGCCTTATCGAACGCAATTGGAAAATTATGCTAGTTACGTTGATCTGTTCAGTGCCATCACATCAGATGGTAATCGTGTGTATCTCGAAAATGATTATGTCCACAGCAGCGAGTACTCAACAAGAATTAATTATAATAGAGACGTCTCTATGACATTGTCTAAACTGAAAATGGCATACATAAATAGAGGCCTTAATGGACAATTAACGGATTATTATATGCTTTATCCAGAACAGAGTTTGTCACTTAGTGAAGATGATTTATCATTTTTCTCTGATTTAGGTATTACAGGATTAGATTTATCAACAATTGGGCATACGTTATTCAGTTATTATAATCATGAAAACTATGAACGTGATGACGCGCTCGCTTATTATAATACCTTAGTGAATCAATACGATTCTATACTGCTCGACCAACCCAATGATTATTTTTATGGCGTGATTGATGGTTATCTCAACATGCCAATCACAAACACACAGTTTGATTTTTATACGGATTTGGTACCCTTTATTCCGATTGTGCTGAAAGGAAGTGTTTCAGCTTATACGCCTTATTTAAACTTCAATGCACTAGAAGAAGACCGCTTGCTCATGATGGTTGATTTTGGCTTAAATCCTAGTTATATTTTGACTGAAAAAGAGACTTATGAAATGCGATATACAAATGCGGCACTTTATTTCACAACAAAATTTGCTGATTATGAATTTGAGATTGTCAGTACATATCAATATGTCAATGACGCTTTAAGTCATGTTATCAATGCGAAAGTTGTCGATCGCGATGTTCTAGAAACAGGTTTTGTGAAAATAACCTATGATAATGGCGTCAGTATTTATGTCAATTATACTTATCAACAACAAATGGATGGTACAATCATCGTTTCTCCGAGAGATTACGAGGTGGTGCTATGATGGGTAGACGCATTAAGAAAATATTCAGCACCATCAAAAAACCATTGCTTGAGGTGTATTATCAAACGAAATTGGTCATAAAAAAAGGACTCGATTTCATTTATGAAACCCAGCGTAAATATATTGATCCTGCGATGAAGAAAATTGGGCATCTATTGACACACAATCCAATTATCAACGTAAAAGGGCTCACAGTCATATGGTTTGGTTTCATCAAAGTGCATATGACGAGAAAAAGAAGGGCAGCTATTTATGGCTATGCGTTCATCTCTATATGGCTCATTGGGTTTGCTATCTTCACATTATATCCAATGTTTTATTCATTTTATTTGAGTTTAACAGAATCATATTATAATATTGAAGGCATCAGAATCAGTTGGGTAGGGTTTCAAAATTATCCGTTAGTCATTAGAGATTCAAGACTATTGCCACTTTTCATAGCATACATAAGTAAAATGGTGCTTGCAGTGCCACTCATTATCGTATTTGCGATACTCATTGCAGTGTTAATTAACAATCCTATTAAGATGAAGGGGTTTTGGCGTACGATATTCTTCTTACCAGTTGTCATTTCAAGTGGACCTGTTATCAACTATTTGAATGAACAAAATGCAACATCCCTGCCCAGTTTGCAAGATTCAAATGTGTTACTATATATACAGACAAACCTAGGTGCATGGTTGGCTAACCCCCTTGAACTTGTTTTGACAAGTATGTTGCAAATTTTGTGGTATGCTGGTGTCCCAATTTTGATCTTTTTGGCATCGCTTCAAAAGATTGATCCTTCGATATATGAAGCCGCCTCTATTGATGGGGCATCGCCCTGGGATCGTTTTTGGAAGATCACACTGCCTTCTATCAGACCATTCATTACGATTGTCATTGTCTATGTTGTTGTCTCAATGTCAATGTTTGAAGAAACTGATGGTATATTGACTACGATTAAACTGCATATGCAGCTAGGCGACACAACATCAAACTTCTGGTTTGGTTATGGATTTGCATCCGCGGCCGCGTGGATTTATTTCATGCTTATGATTATTATTATGGGCTTCTTCATCCTCATCATGAAACCAAGGAGGGAGAAGAACTGATGAAAAAGATTAATTGGAAAGTCTTTGCGACAAAGACGAAACGATTCTTTCTTGGTATGAACATCACTGAAGGATTCTTGTACAAATTGGTGGTTTATGTCTTATTGATTAGTTTTGGGTATATTTATTTATATCCAATACTGTTCATGACCATGAACAGTTTGATGTCTGTTGAAGATCTAATCAATCCAGGTGTTCACTGGATTCCCACAACATTACAGTGGTCAAATTATGAACGAGCTTTCGAAGTATTACAAATACCACAAGCAATTTGGGAATCCACATCTTATGTGCTATGGAATTCATTAGCCGTTACATGCTCATCGATGTTTATTGGCTATGGCTTTGCACGATTTGAATTTCCACTTAAAAAATTACTGTTTAGTTTAATGCTCGCGACATTTATTCTGCCACAAGCTGTTACATTGATGAGTAATATGCTGATCTTTACGAATTTAGGAATCATGAGCTCTAGATGGACAATGCTGTTACCTGCTATAGGTGGTCAAGGACTTAATGCTGCAATTTATATCTTGATATTCTATTCGTTTTATAAAACGATTCCGGGTGTGTTGTTTGAATCTGCAGAAGTTGATGGTGCAGGACCATTACGCATATTCTTTAGAATCGCGATACCCCTCATATTGCCGGCGTTCTTGATCGTATTCTTATTTAGTTTCGTGTGGTATTGGAATGAAACATATATCACTCCACTCTTTCTTGGTGGTAATATCACTTTACCTACAAAATTGATTGCATTCCAAAATAGCTATGAAACATTATTTCCGCCAGACAGTCCTGGCAATGAGCTAAACGAAGCGATTCGCTTAGCTGGTAATATGGTGACGATATTGCCATTATTAATATTATATTTTATCGCACAGCGCTACTTTGTTGAAAGTATTGATAGAAGTGGTATTACTGGCGAATAGCAAGGGAGATTATATATGAAAAAAATAATATTGTTTTCAATGATGATTTTCATATCATTGAGTTTGATTGCTTGTGATGGCTTACCCATTCAAGACCCACCAGTGGACATTCCAAATGGATTGGAACCACTGGTTGCGACTACTGATTGTCATCCTGACTTTGCAACACTAACCGATGGATGGGTGTGTGTGTGGGCGGATGAATTTGACGGTGAAACCGTTGATGAAAATCGATGGAACGTCATCAATGCCGGTGGCGGGTTTGGTAATAATGAACTACAGTATTATCGCCCTGATAATGCTGCATTAGTTGAAGGTAATCTCGTCATTACTGCTAAAAACGAGGCTTATGGTGGTGCGAATTATACATCAGCTAAACTAACGAGTTGGTTGAAAGGTGATTTTAGATATGGACGAATTCAAGTTCGTGCTAAATTAGCCGGTGGCCGTGGCACATGGCCAGCAATTTGGATGATGCCCACACAAAGCGTTTATGGTGGATGGCCTAATTCTGGTGAGTTGGATATCATGGAATATGTGGGATACGAACCGGGGATGGTTCATACTACAATTCATACAACATATGGGAATGGCATGAATGGACTGCAAATTGGTTATGATATGGAACTTGATAGTCCAGAAACACAATTTTATACCTATGAAATTGTTTGGGAACCAGGTTACATTCAAACCTATGTAGATGGTGTACCATATGCAAACCCATTTGTTTATGTGCCGGAATATAACCAAGATAAACCATATGATGACACATTTCCATTTGATCAGCAATTTTATCTCATTCTAAATTTGGCAATCGGTGGTAATTGGGGTGGTGTTATGGGCATAGATAACGGTATTTTTCCAACTACTTTCGAAGTTGATTACGTCCGCGTTTATCAACGAGATTATGCCACTGTCGATATTGAAACACCAGGTGTTGTTGATGATATCGATTTGATGTACTATTTACCCAACTCAATTTATTGGAGACCTGCAGCAGATGATTATGCCATTGAAAAATATAATATCTATGTTGATAACGAATATTATGATACAGCGACTATGAACCAATATACATTTAATGATTTAAATCCAGGTACCTATGTGATTACCATTCGCGCTGTTGATTTTTGTGGTCGAGAAGGCGACATAGGGAGCTCATATAGCATGACTATTGATTCGTAAAAAAAAACACTAGTATGCAAGCGCTTGTGTAAATATTTTTTACAAAATTCTTTGAACTTCTAAATTAATAGCGGTATAATAATAGTGTCAGGCATGTTATTCGAAGTGGATTGGCTTAGCCCTTTGTCGCTTAGTCATGATTCGTTTAGCTACTGGCTAGACCTTGGTAGCGATTCCCCCCCAGCTATCAGGGTCGACTTTTTTTTATAAGATACGTGACAGATGAGCAGCAATCACAGCAGCAAACTGTCTTGCGCCATAAGGGGAGAAGTGTGTATCGTCTGATATTCCTTCAGGAAAATTGGATGATTCATTTGCTTTTTGATGATTGTAAAACCTGATTGCATTAGTTTCACCTAATTTTCTAAGCATTTCTTGGCTGATTTTATACATATCAATAAAAGGAAATCCATAGTTTTCAGCATATGCTTTCATCGCTTTTGGATAATCTTTAATCGCTTCGGGGTCTAGTACGTGATTGATGAATTTTCTTCTTGTGATTGAAGAGATAAAAACAGGAATGGCATCGTGTGATTTCGCGACTTGTGCAAAGCGATCGAGATTTGCTGTATATTGGGATAAAGTCGTATATTTTTCTGGATCACCTATTATTTCATCATTATGACCAAATTGCACGAGTAAAAGATCACCTTTTTTGATTTGGCGATCAATGACATCTAGACGACCTTCATCGATAAACGATTTTGTACTATGCCCGTCTTCGGCTAGATTAAATATCTCATAAATAGGGCTGATAAATTCATGGAGACATTCACCCCATCCTGTTTCAGGTCTCTTATGATCCAGTTTGGGTGCTGCAGTGGAGTCACCGGCAATAAATATTTTCATAAAGTTACCTCATTATTCATCATGGTTTAGACTGTTTTTGTAGATGCGCAAGTTAGCGAAGATTATCCATCCGTTAATTGGTCAATTTTTAGAATTCACTGGTTTCTATTAACTATAGTATATAACAAAAAAGGATGAATAGGGCCTCATTCATGTTTAGCTTGCGATTTTAATTTAAAAATGGGGAAAAGACCAGTAACGATTAATGTCAATAAACTCAAAATGATAAGTACGTAAATAAATAAATCTATGATTGATGTACTAAATACTGTAAGCATCAAAAGCAAAGTCGCAAATGAAACAAGACATATTCTAAAGACGAGATTCAAGAACGGATGATGATGGATAACAAGATAAATTGAAATCAAAATGAAGAAAATCGTAAAAATCAATCCGGTGAAGGTGCTCATTACAGCAAAGAGATTAAACAACCATGATAGAAAACTATAAGGGGAGACGTCTGTAAAGAATAAACCAGCACCATAAAGGTCAAGTGTGACCAATAGTAACATGAAAACAGATGATAGTATACGCACCAACAATGATTTTTGCATCATTAAAAAGTAAAAGATAGGGATGTAAAACATATAAATCAAATAATCACCGATGTTTGCAAATAACAGATTTTCTATGTTTAATAGCATAACATGAACTTGATTCATTGCAGATATATTGATGGTTGTTATGAAAAGACCCATGTAATTAAGCAAGAGATATGTGGAAGAGAAAAGCAATGACAACATCATGATACGATTCAATAAAAACACAAAGCTTTTCTTGGTAAGCGTTAAAAGATGTTGTCTAACTCTTGTTTGATAATAATGATCAACAATCTCTTTTTTAGCAAAAATATCATTTGTCAATTGATCAAGTTCAACGTTATAGATGCTGTGATGCCTTTCTTTAATACTCATAAATTGAGAGCCATTCAAATGGGCAATCTCAAGTTGGTTTTGATATACTTGACTTTTGATTTTTTCAATAATCTTAGGAAATTTATCCATCGATTTCTTGTAGACTCTCAAATCTTTTAAATTGTATTTTTTCTCATCTTTTTCCAAGTGATGACGACAGGTCAGTATTTTACTGTCGATTTCGACGAGTTGCGCTCTTTGATTTTTCACCATTTCATCAAGTTGCATTTGCGCTTTATAATCAAAATCTTTTTCTTTAATCTCGTTATCAAAAAAATATGCCCATGAATTGATGCACAAATTAAGGATAGCCCCATCTGATAAGATATTTTTTTTCATCACTTGCGTAACTGTTAAGTCAAATTCGTAAATTTTGTGTTGGTTCTCTTTGAAGTTTCGATAATTAAACCCCTCATCATACAACTCCAAAAAGGCACGTGTAATCGCCAATTCACTTTCTTGAAATAAATCATCAAGTAGGCTTTCAAACGTATCTCTATGTAACAATGCATAATCATCGATGTAGGTGAGATCCGCTTGCTTGTATGATGTTTTTAAGGCGATTGCCTCAAGTAACATCACAGCAATCTCTTGTGCTGTTTTAGGCATAGATAAATCCTTTGATTTTCTCAAGCAACATAACAGGATCAGAAAATCTATTTTCTTGTTTGAAATCTATATGTGCTTCAATGATCGCCTTTGATTTTTCACCCGTAACAAACAAAAAACGTTTTATATATTTCAAGTTTTTGATTTTAGCAAAAGACTGCATAAAATTATCGGTTGGTTGGCCATCGGTGAGTAACACAATCGCAGTGTTTTTAGTGCCATTGATGCTTAATTCCAAACTAACATGTTCATAGACTTTACCTAAATTAGTTGCACCTCTGAAACTGCTTTTATCCAAGTCAATCCAAATGAGCTTGCCTTGATGGGTGAAATTCTCTTCATAAAGGGATTTGACATCATCAGAAAAGGTGGTGATATTGATGTAGAGTTCCTGCTTTTCATAAGCTTCTGATAAATCATTCATCAGCTGTCGCATGACATCATTAAAAACACCGATTTGATCAGGTCTCATACTGCCGGATTGATCAATAAGAATATAAATGTATTTCATGATATCACCTTAAAATTGATTTAAATCACTTAATAACAATGCCAATGAAGCATCATCCTTTGCTAGGCTATTTTGTGAAATAGCAAATAACCATTCATGAAGTGCCTCGTCCATATCATGATCACTAAATGTTTGATAGGCATTGATGATATTTTTGATATTTGCAAACAGGTATTCATTTTTACTTAGCGCTTCAGATACACCATCTGTGCACATAAAAACACCTAAATCTTGGTCCATTTTTTCAACCTGAATGTACATGTGATCATAGGCATCAAAGGTACATAAAGAATCAGTGCCACCATGGGGTCCTTCATCATCTTCAACTTGAAATATATGATGTTGATGATCGGTGTTAAATGTCGAAAGTAAACCATCCCCTATTTTTAACAAAATATAATATTCATCAGTCATCAAAGCAGCTAAACAAGTTGTACCATAAGTTTTGTATGGATTGGTGGCGTGATTAGCTTTTAGTTTTGAAATTTCAGTATGAAGTTCTTCAATCGTTAAATCTTCTTTTGCAAAAGATGCTTTTACACAATTTGTCCATGCTTCATCTGAGATTCCATGTATTTTTAAATCTTGATCAACAAAATCACTCCAATATGTCAGGACAGTTTTTTTTATGTGGTTTATCATATTTAAATTATTTTTAATATCATTATACGTATATTTTTCGGCAATGAATGTAAAAACCTTTTCAATCGCTTGAATAGCGAAAATGGAACCCCTATCACTTCTAAAGTAACGCGAACTTCCATGACCATCAGCGACAGCAATGATGCCATAATGATCATCATAACGCGAAAAAGAAGCATCTTGAGAAGGCTTATTTTGATGGATATGACTTTGTCCTATGATTGTTTTATGAATCGCATTCATTAAAAATCATCAGCGAGATCAGCATCATTAATACTGGCATCGACGCTTTCTTTTAATTGTGAAATTTGTTCTTTTTGAGCTTCTACTTGATCAAATGTAAGATTAGAAGTGTCACTTTCACCATCAGCATTAGTCATTGATGTCGTTTGACTTTGCACCATCGATGCAGTCACGACCAATTTACGAATGACTTTGGATAAATCTTGAAAAGCAGTGACATCAAAAATCGCTTCTACATTGCCAGTGAATTGTTCTAGCATATCTTTATCCGCATCATGACCGATAGCGATTGCTGTCTTAAGTGCGCCCTTGAACCAACCACGTTTTTTCAAGTTGTTCAAGGCTTTGCCATATGCATCAGTTGGAATACCATCGGACATGAGAATCAATACAGGAGCGATACCGCCACGACTTTTCATCCACCCCCCTTTTTCTTCGACAGTTAACACTTTTTCAAGTTCTTTGCACGCTGCACCAAAATCTGTATAACCACCGGCATTCACATCATGCCAAACGAAATTCAATGGATCTTCTAAAGGCTTTTTAGGGTTGAGCCATTCAGCACCTGATGAAAAGGTCAAACATCCCACTTTAACGGCAACATCAATGGATTCATCATTGAAGTCACATAAGTATTCAACTGCTTTTCTCATCCCATCGTTAACTTGCCCAATTTTTTCTCCACCCATAGAACCAGAGGTGTCGATGATTGCGATAACCGCCATTTCGCTTTGAGCAAATTCTCCTACCATTTCAATTTTTCCGCTCATTTTTTTGTTTCCTCGCTTTCTTTATATTTGTGAAAGGCATATATTTCGCCTTCTATTTGATTGCCTAAATTGACAATAATACCATCAATACAAGGAATTAATGTATCTTTGGTAGATATCTTTGTTTCACTATTTACATAAAAACTCCATGACTCAGTTGATTTATTTTTGATGGCATAATAATCTTTGACTCTTTTTGAAGGTATAACTTCAGCGAGCATTTTAAAGTGATTAGTATCTAAGAGTTGGTAATCATAAAGCTTTTTTCCGGTTTCTAAAATGATATCATGAATTACACGATTACCTTTGGAGACCGTTAATGTTGGCAATTTTGTATTGAGCATATGACCACAACTCGTGCATTGACGTGGTTTTGGATGTTTATGTTCATCGAGATATAAATAGGTACCAACACCGCAGTGAGGACATGTCACGAGTGAATCCATCCATCTGTTCATCGCTTTGATCCAATCAGTATCGGTTGCTCGCAGTTGACGGTCTCTCTGTAGTTGTTCTCTAGTCATATTTTTTGCTGGCATGCCGTGGGTAAATGTTTTTATAAATAATTCTTGGATGAAATTTGGTAATCGGTCCCAAGCTTCGATTACTGAACTGTGAATCACTGGATCTGGGGGATTGCTTGTATTATTTGGATGAAAGATGAATATTGGCTCTGTACCGTATATTTTCTCTTTTTCTTCTAACGTTAGACTGACTAATTTAGTCTTTCTCGTACCTTCCAATGGATCACCATGCAATAAAACCATGAATATTAAAACCGCTAAAGAGAAATAATCAGAATATTTATCGGGCATGAACATGCTGATAGCAACCTCTGGAGCCATGTATTTAAATTTTCCTTTAATACCTAAATTCTCACCATATGGCGCTACATTATCATTATCAAGGATTTGGACTTTCCCTTTTTCAACATCGAATACAATGCCACCATCATTCAAATCCTGGTAACTATAACCCTTGGCGTGTAGTGATTCAAAGGCGCGAATAAGTTCTAATAACATCTTGAGTTGAACCATTGTAGATTTAGGAACTGACTTGCCTTTGATGAGTTTTGCCATTGAAGTATATGATGATCCTTTTAAATTCATCAGATAACCGACTCGATTCATCTTGGATCCAAATGGTTTTGTGACCATTTTCGGCCAAATAAATGAATCATTAGGAGATCCTTTAACAATGTTATTGCTTAAATTTTTGAAAAACTTTCTGGAAACTGCACCAGGTTTATACACTTTGAGTGCATAGACTTTATGATCAGGGATATATTTGACTTTGTAAACAATACCTTGTCCACCTTCACCGATAATTCCAAGTATTTCACATTTGGTGCCATTTTCCATTTCTACGAAATGATTCACCGTTTATCACCTAACTTTATGTTATGATAAAAGGATTTCATTTCATCATAAGAAGTGAATTCAAAATTGAACGCTTTCATAAAAAATGTTTTTAAATCGGATGCTTGAATATGATCATCATCTAGTTCGTTCCAAACTTCAAGTGCACGTTTGTGGAATGAGTGAATTGGTTTGTTATTTTCGTCATTAAAAATAAAACCGAGATGGTGCTTTAAAACGAATTTTATGTAATAATCATGGTGAAATAGAAATCTATCATAATAAAGTGTTCCTTGAAAAGGATGACATTTAAATAAAAATTCAAATGTGAACAAAGCGACACTAAACATCAATAATTTTTCCGGATTTATTTTATGATAGTTAACTTTAGATTTCTTCTTAATTGATGAATTGAGTTTAACTAATTCACTTTTTGGAATGTAATCCATATATTTCAAAACAGTTTGATAATCAGTAGATGCTTGAATACTTTGATCGATCTGGATGAAGAATTGTTTATCTTTGTCAATAACGACATTGAACACATTTAAAAGGAACCAATGATCAAATGATGGATGAGTGTATTTATATTTATCAACCTTTAAAAAAAAATGTTTGATGGTTTGCACTCTTTGAAAAAAGTTCTTTTTCAAAGGTTCATTCGTCATCCATTGATTAACTGTTTGAAGTTCCATACGATTGTATACATCCTTATCGTCTAGATTTAAAAATACTATTCTTTGTTCATATTCTAACACAATTTAAGGATTAATATATGTTTGAAACACAGATATTACATAATTTTTTCTGTGAATCTCTAAAAAGATAAAGAAGAATCAAATATCATTTTCATTATTGGTTAATATTTGTTCAAAGGAGATTAGTCCGCAGATTCATTAAAAAAGAACTTCAGTGTCATAGCATCAAGCCTATTAGTTATAAAATCCATCAGTTAATTTACTCACAAAAAGTCAAGATTATATATATTGGTGTTAGTATAGTTTAGTAGACACAAAGCGTAAGAATCCTTCTTATGATAGAATATTAAGGAAGGATTCTTACTTGAAAATCAAATGGTACCCCTATCCGGATCGAACCGTAGACCCACTGATTAAGAGTCACTAGATGTTCAAAAATCATGTAATCTTAAGCATAGTTGAC
>WOYI010956230.1_pt1 | contig 46142 bp, 42 predicted proteins | sample 6423411 | NCBI WGS metagenome assembly WOYI01 (sample SAMN13441803, study PRJNA592873) | oil field metagenome | biome: oil field; feature: oil-well bore; material: oil-contaminated soil; isolation source: oil-contaminated soil from oil-well borehole | place: Germany: Wietze | collected 2016-10-18 ... | reverse complement strand
ACCCGGATGCGATCTCAACAACGTTATTAACAGTTGTTTCGTAGGGCACTACCGCAAGGCCGTTCCCGAACCTCCCCGGACAAAAGATGCTGGTCGTACCGGGATCACTCCGGAACCGGAGCGATCTGCTGAAATTGTTACCGGCAAAGATGCTTCTGCCCCGGCCTATGACGATTGCGCACGGGTTGAGCGGCAACGGATCCGGATCAGGCACGCCGCCGCTTCACTTCTTCCAGGAGCTCGCGGCGGACTCCCGTAACGATAAAAAAAGGAAGGGCCGATTACGTCCCGATCGTCCAGCTGCTCATGTAGGTCTCCTGCTCGGGCGTCAACCGGTCGATCAAGATACCGAGCGCGGCGAGTTTCAGCCGTGCTATCCCCTCATCGATGGCGGACGGGACGTCGTGCACGCCGGGCGCGAGTTCACGGCCGTGCTTTGCGATGAACTCGGCAGAGAGCGCCTGGACGGCGAAACTCAGATCCATCACTTCAATGGGGTGGCCCATCCCCTTCGGCGTCGCAAGGTTCACGAGCCTTCCTTCGGCGAGGACGTGGACAGCCTTCCCGCCAAGCAGGTAGGTGTCGATGCCGTCCCGGCGGACGGTCGAGTCCGCGTGCGATGCGAGCCATTCGACATCGATCTCCACGTTGAAGTGGCCGGCGTTCGCGAGGATGGTCCCGTCCTTCAGGTTCGGGAAGTGCCGCTCCGTGATGATGCTCGCATTGCCGGTGGTGGTGACGAAGATGTCGCCGAGCGGCACCGCCAGGTCCATCGGCATGACGTCGAACCCATCCATGTGCGCCTGCAGCGCCCGCCGGGGGTCGACCTCGGTCACGATGACGCGGGCGCCGAGGCTCCGGGCCTTCTGGGCAAGCCCCCGGCCGCAGTAGCCGTAACCGGCGACGACGAACCTTTTGCCGGCGATGAGGACGTTTGTCGTGATCATGATCGATGCAAGCGCACTCTCCCCGGTGCCGTGGACGTTGTCGAAGAAGTGCTTCATCGGGGTGTCGTTGACAGCGACGACCGGGAACTTGAGCGCCCCTTCCCGTGCCATCGCGCGGAGCCGGTGGATGCCGGTCGTGGTCTCCTCGCACCCGCCGACGACCGAGTCCAGCACCTCCCGCCGCTCAGTGTGGATGCGGTGGATCAGGTCCATGCCGTCGTCGATGGTGATCGCAGGGCGGGCGTCGAGCACCCGGTCGATTGCCGCGTAGTACTCCTCGACGCCGGCCCCCCGCCGGGCATAGGAGTGAATCCCTTCCCGGGTGTTGAGCGCCGCCGAGACGTCGTCCTGGGTGGAGAGGGGGTTGCATCCCGTGATGTGCACCTCCGCACCGCCTGCCGCCAGGGTCTCGACCAGCACCGCAGTCTTTGCCTCGACATGGAGGGCCATACCGACATTCATGCCCGAGAACGGCTTCTCCTCGGCAAACCGCTTCCGAATGGACGAGAGTACCGGCATGTACTGCCGCGCCCACGCAATTTTGAGATCTCCAGACTCCATAATACCACCAGACCGGTTTCCTGCCCGGAAATTCCCCCGGTTTGTCTGTAGAGGTATCTTTCAGGATTACTTAAATATGAGGGATTTGTGGGGTTTGGGGTGCGACTGTCAGGAGGACTGGAGCATGAGAAACCCTCATCATCTCCCGCCCCAAAAACCCTACTCATGGTTCTGACGAAACGGATCATCCCCTGCCTGGACCTCAAAGACGGGCGGGTAGTCAAGGGCACGCACTTCGTCGGTCTGCGCGACGCGGGCGATCCCGTCGAGCTCGCCCAGCGCTACAACGAGCAGGGTGCGGATGAGGTGGTCTTCCTCGATATCACCGCCACCAGGGAGAACCGGGGCACCATCATCGACGTGGTGCAGCGGGCGGCCGACGAACTCTTCCTTCCGCTCACCGTCGGCGGCGGCATCCGGACGCTCGACGACATGAAGCAGATCCTCCGGGCGGGTGCGGACAAAGTGAGCATCAACTCAAGCGCCGTCCAGGACCCGGAACTGATCTCGCGGGGCGCAGAGCGGTTCGGCACCCAGTGTATCGTCGTCGCCATGGACGTCCGGCGGAACTACGAGATGACGCCGGATAAGACTCCCATCGCCCTCCCCGGCGGACGGGAGTGCTGGTACGAGGTCGTGACCCACGGCGGGAGCAGGCCCACGGGGATTGACGCTATCGCCTGGGCAGGAGAGGCCGAGGAACGCGGAGCCGGCGAGATCCTGCTCACCAGCATGGAGACCGACGGGACGAAGGAAGGGTTTGACATCCCCGTCACCAGAGCGATCTCGGCGGCGGTCGGCATCCCGGTGATCGCGAGCGGCGGCGTGGGCACGCTCGATCACTTCTACGACGGGTTTACAGAAGGGAAGGCTGACGCCTGCCTCGCGGCAAGCGTCTTCCACTACGGGGAGTTCACCATTCGCCAGGTCAAGGAGTACCTGGCGGGACGGGGTATCCCGGTACGACTGTAAGGTCGAGTGCGAGCGCCGCCACCGGGTGCTCGAGGTCGAACGCATTCAGGACGGCCGGGTGGATCTCCCCGAAAACCCCTACAATTCTTCCGTCAACGATGATATCTCCGCGGCGACCGTCGAGGAATGCGGGGTCGGCCGACTCGGCGACCGTGTACGGGAGCGAGAGTTCCCGGCAGAGGACATCCGCCGCCGCGTATGCCTCCGAGAAGTCAGCCGCCGGATGAATGCTGACCGCGGCGACCTTCTGATACGTGACGCAGGCCTCGACCACGTCGCCCACCGCAAAGAGCCTCTGCGGGAGCTCGCGGTGTTTGTTCGCCTGGAGCATCTCCATCAGCAGCCCGAGGAGGTCGGTCCGGACCAGGGTCTGCTCCTCGCTGATCGGGTGGAGCACCTGCAGGGTCCCGGGCAGGTGCTCCCGCTGCATGTTCGCATAGAGCACCCGCTCGTTCGTGAGCGTGAACGGCATCATCTCGAGGTAGCCAAGGCCAACCATCACCGACCGGACCGCCCCCGCGATGGCGGTGATCGGGTGCTCCTGCGCGACGGTGGCGGTGGCCGGGAGGACGGCATCGAAGTTCTCGATGCCGTAGGCGATCGCCACGTCCTCAAAGATATCCCAGTCGTGGAGGATGTCCGCCCGGTAGCAGGGAACGAGGACCCTGACCCGGGAGTCCCCGTCGGGCTCGGCACCGAACCGCATCTTACCCAGGAGCTTCGCCATCTCCTGCGCCGAGAGGGAGAGGCCGAGGAGGGAGGCACATTCCTCGACCGATACCACCCGTTCTGCCGGCGCAAGCGTGGGCATCTCCTGCCCTTCGACGGTGACCGTCTCGATCGTCGCCCCGGCCTCGGCGAGCGCGGTGCAGATGATGTTCACCGCAATCATCACCGCTTTTCTGTCGGTGCCGGTGCAGTCGAGCAGGATGTTCTTCGTCGCCGTCGTGACCCTCGTCAGCTCGCCGTTGATGATGGGCGGGAAGGAGAGCACCCGGTCGTCGGCATCGACGATCAGCGGGAACCTATGGAAGTTCTCCACCAGGCGGGCGTAGTCCCGGCCCTTCGGGTGGTCGATGAGGATCTCCTCCATGGTCATCTCCCGCTCGAAGTCCAGCGGCACGAAGGACCGGTCGCGAGGGGAGGCGATGTAGCGGAAGGGCGGCGTGACCGCATCGAGGTCGTGGACGCCGATCGCCACCTTGCCCCGTCCGCGCCCGACCGCCCAGTGGAGGGCCTCCTGGAGGCTCATCAGGCTCTCGATCGCCTCTTCATCGAAACTGACGTTCCGGATCACCGCCGAGCCGAGGAACGGCCGGATCCCGGCAAGGCCCGGGTCGATCGTGAAGGTGATGCCTGAAGGGCGGACAGGATAGACCGGGAGACCCTCCTCGATCCCGAGGAACCCGCGCATCGCCCGGGAGACACCCTCGGGGGAGTAGAGGTCCGGCCGGTCCGGGAAGAACTCGACGTCGACATGGTCTTCCTCGATCCGCTCGATGTCGGCCCCGATCATCGGAACGCGGTCGATGATCGTCTGCCGATCGGTTCCGGTCAGACGTTCCAGGTACCGGTAGGGTAACGTAATTATCGCCATCTCATCGCCTCCCGCCGTAGGTGGGCGTCTCCCGGATCCACTCGACGTCGCTCTTGTAGAGCTGCCGGAGGTCCCGGAGTCCGAGCCGGAGCATCGCCACGCGGCTGATCCCGAGGCCCCACGCGAGCACCGGGTGCTCGATACCGAAGGGTGCGGTCACTTCCTGCCGGAAGATGCCCGCCCCGCCGAGTTCCACCCACCCGAGGCCGTCGACATAGACCTCGGGCTCCACGGAGGGCTCGGTGTAGGGGAAGTAGCCGGGACGGAACCGGACCTTCTCAAAGCCCATCTTGGCGTAGAACTCCTTTAAGAACCCGAGAAGGTGACGGAAGTTGACGCCTTCGTCCATAACGATGCCTTCGAGCTGCTCGAACTCCGCAAGGTGCGTGGGGTCGATCGCCTCCCGCCGGTAGACTCTGCCGATGCAGAACGCCTTCACCGGGGGTTTGGGGTGCTCCGCCAGGTGCTGGATGGAGAGGCTCGTCGTATGGGTCCGGAGCACGCACTGCTCGGCCTTTGCAGCGCTCCAGGTGCCTCCCCACCCGGTGGATGAGGTCTCGCCGCCATGCTCGTGCATATCGCGGACATGCTCATACCCTGCCGGGAGCGGCCAGCGCTCGCCGAGGAAGAAGGTGTCCTGCATCTCCCGGGCCGGGTGGTCCTGCGGCTGGAAGAGGGCGTCGAAGTTCCAGAACGAACTCTGCACGATCCCGCCTGCCATCTCTGTAAATCCCATATCGAGGAGGACGCGGCGCATCTCGTCGATGAGGCGCTGGTAGGGGTGGACCTTCCCCGGGTAGGCACGCTTCGGGAGTTTTCCAACATCGTAGCGCCGGAGAGGGAGGTCCTTCCATGAGCCGGAGAGGATCTGCTCGCGGGTGAACGTGCCCGCCTCTTCCTGCAGGTCGAGCCCTCCGGCGAGGAGCTGGCGGCCCTGAGGCGTGATCGAGACCGTGTAGGCGACGGTCTCCTCCTCCTCGACGAGCCCGCGCTTTACGAGGTCGGCGACCCCAACGCCATCCTCGATCGCACCGGTCTCACTGAGGTGGGCAAACGCGGCTTCGTCGGGTCCCGGAGCGGTGTTGCCGGTCTTCTGCACGACCCCGTCCTTGATGGCGATCCAGCCTTTCTTGCGCATCCAGCCGATCGCAATCTTTGCAAGCGGGTGGCTCTGGAGGTCCCGCATCGGGATTGTCTCCCCGAAACTCTCGATCACCTGCCGCTCCGGGAGGCCCTTCCCGATGTAAGCCTGTCCTTCTTCGGTCGGGGTATACCGCCGGGAGACACGCTTCTCCACGTCCACAAGCCCCCGCTCGCCGGCGAGGTTCGCATATTGCACCACCGCCTCCCGGCGGGTTTCCATCAGGTCCGCGAGATCGGCCGCGTCGGCCGATCCCACCGGTCCCAGGGCGACCAGGAGTTTCTTCTCATTCAGTGTCAGTTCCACCGTACCGCCTCCTCTGCCAGGTGTTCGACTGCATCCATCTTATCCCGCAATTCTTTCAGGAACATCTGCACGCGCTCCAGCGTCTCTTTCTTGCACTGCCCGCAGGTGAGTTCGCCGCTCTCGCACCGCCGCCGCAGGTCGGAGAGCTCCACGTCGTCCTCGAGCATGTGGAAGAGGTTTAAGAGGTAGACCGAGCACTGGTCCGGCTCGCCGCCAAGACGCCTCTGCTCCTCAAGCGTCATGCGCCCCCCGGTCAGCGCCGCCATAACCTTCTTCTTGATCGACTTATCGGCTTCGTAAAACCCGAACGAACTCTCAGGGACGCTGCTCGACATCTTCCCGCCCTGGAGCCCGGGCATGAAGATGTGGTAGGTCGACGAAGGCAGGTAGAACCCGAACCCCCCATGGGCGATCTCGATCTCCCGAACGGTGTCCTCGACCCGGCTCATCGGGAGGCCGGTGACGTCCACATGGCCCGCGTACTTCTTTGATCCCACAAACGCACGGGATACTGCCTCGAGGGCTTCCTGCGGGGCGTTCTTCGACCGGACGCTGACATGGTCGCCGCGGTCCTCGACCGTGAACATTCTGAGTTTATAGGCCACGTCCCGGGTGAGCCGGATATGCGGGTCCTGGTCGAGGCCGACCGGGACGATCGTAGGAGCGGGCCCGGCGTCGAGCTGCGGGAAGAGGATGTCGCCCACCTGGGTGATGACGCTCATGGCGTGGGAGAGCGAGGTCTCGGGCCCGAACCCGTATATCGCTGACATCTCCGAGAAGTTCACCTTCGTGGACGCCTCGAACGCGAGGTCCTTTAAGCGCTCGTTTTTGCTCTGGTAGTAGGTTGTGCCCTGAAAGCCGAGAGCATAGAGAGCCTTGAGGTACTCCTTCCCGAACTCGCGGCACTTCTCCCACGAGATGCCGCGGACCGCGTGCGCCTCCCGGTCGGCGATGGCCACGTAGCCGTTTCCGCCCTGGCGAACGTGCCAGACCACCTCCTTCATGACCATCAGGTGCCCGAGGTGCGGGAAGCCTGAGGGCATGAACCCGGTCAGTACGTGAAACGGGGTTTTGTTCCGGATGGCGTCGACGACCAGGCTGTAATCCCGGTGTCCGACGACAATTCCCCTGCGCATAAATGGCGGTACCTCGGGAAGCCTTCGTGCGACCTCACCGATCGGCTCGATGCCGAACTCGGCAAAGAGTCGATCCACATCGACGGTCTGGTTATTCGACCACGGGTTCATTTCGGAATGCATGTACTGACACTCACAGTTTCATTCGGGCGAATTCGACGTATCTGATATCGGTATTGTATATGCAGGCAAACAACATCTTCTTTTTGACGCTGTGAGCAAGCCTCACCGAGCGGGAGACGCCGCTCATCGGCGTGGAGGTCCCGGACGGAACGGCGTGGACGAGCATCTCCGAGTGGGTCTTCTTCCCGGAGTAGACGCGGAAGTGGTGGCCGAACTTGTACCCGGTTCTCGGGATGTAGCCCTTCTCCCGGAGGTCGGTAAAGACCCGTTCTTTCCCCAGGATCTCGACGTCCTTCTCCGCCGCTGCATTGAGGAACTGCTCTGCGGTCATCGGTTCGCCGTCCCGCGTGATCGAGAGGCATTCCCGGCGCATGAGAAAGATCGACTCGACCGGGCGGAGCAGCAGCCGTTGCGGGTCGAGACGTTTGCCGTACCAGTCCTCCTCGAGTGGAGTTCCCGGCGGCAGGTGGGCGAGCGCATAGGTCCCGAAGAGAGAGGCCTCTACCGGCGGCATGTTGCACCCGGCCGGCTCCCCGACCACGGGAAGGTCCTGCACCCGCACCTCGTAGTAGGTCAGTTCGTCCTCATCGTCCACGACCGCGAGGAGGTACTGTTTGCGCATGTTGACCGCAGCAAGCACGTCCTGGCTCAGCCGATCGAAATCGACGAGGTCCCTCTCAGAGAGGACCCGGATCAGGTACTGGGACTTTCCGGCCCCGGGCTTGTGGCCGCGGCGGAAGACACGGAAATCCTGGGGACCGGGCTGGACCACGTATCCCCGCTCGCGGATATCGCGGTAGACGAGATACCTCCGGACAAAGTTCGGCTGGCCAGCGAAGAGACCGAGCAGGGTGTCAAAGCCGAAGTCTCTCACGTCGATCTTGCTGCGTTCCATGAGGTAGAGCGCCTCTTCAGGAGAGAGCCGGAGGCCGGTTCCCTCCAGCCTCCCGTAGCCGCCCTGCTCGTAGAGCGTGCGTCCCTCGCCGCTGAGGCGCACCCAGGTTCCGTCGAATATCGCCAACACGTGGTAGAACTATAGGAAGTTCACGTTCATTAATGGATTGCCGGGGGCGGAACCACTACGCTTTTTGTGTGCCGCACCGCAACAGTGATCGATTCCATGACGAAAAGTTACCGAACCATCTGGCAGCCAGGGATGATCCTGGCGGCACTGCTCATCGCGGTGGTGCTGCCCGCGGGAGTTGTCTCTGCAGCAGAGGCCGCTCCGCCGGTCGCCTGGAACGCGACGTTCTCACCGGAGAATAACAGCAAGTTCGATGCCGTTGCACCGACCGCGGACGGGGGATACATCGCTCTCGGCTCTACCCTCACGCAGGTCTACGGGGGCAGGGAAGACCTGCTGCTCGTGAAGACCGACGGCCAGGGGAACGGGATATGGATGGAGAGGTTCCCCGGCGTGGCGGCAGCCTCCGTTGCCGAGACCGCTGACGGGGGGTACGTCATCGGCGCCTACAACGTCTCCACGACCGGCTCGGAGCAGAACTCCACCTACCAGGGAAGCTCGTTCCTGATCAGGACCGACGCTGACGGGGCGGAGGAGTGGCGGCAGGTCCTGCCGGGGATGAAAGTCTCGTCCGTCGCAGAGACGGCTGACGGGGACTACGTCGCCATCGGGTGGTTCTGGAACCCGGCCGGATCGGAGAACGACACGACGACGGTCATCATGAAGACCGACGGCAACGGCACGCCAGTCTGGAACAGGACGTTCCCCGGTACCGCGGCAAACGCAGGGCTCGTGACCGCCGATGGAGGATACATCGTCGGGGGCACGAAGTCACCCTTCGAGAACGACATCGGGGACGCCTTCCTCATCCACCTCGATGCCGACGGGAACACACTCTGGCATAGGAATTATGGCGCCCCGGTCATCTTCGACATCGAGGAGACCGATGACGGGCTGTTCGTCTACTCGGGCAACTACTGGTACGGCCTTGTCGATGCGAACGGAGAGGAGGTCTGGCTCAAGAATATAGAGGGCCTGACCGGCTACGCCGTCGCCCTGCGACCTGCCGGGGGGTATATGGTTGCAGGCACGGCCCTCGGAACCGGGGAAGGTTTTGTCCTCGGGACCGACGCGGACGGGACAATCCAGTGGAACATGACATTCCCCGCTGCCGGGGTCTACGCAGCCACCAGTGCTCCCGACGGAGGCTACACCCTTGCGGGCATCCAGTTCCTCTCGCCCGATACCAGCGCCGCCTGGCTGGTCAACCTTGAGGAGACGGCAAATCCCACACAGGCGGCACCGGGATTCGGTGCGATCGGTACCGGGACGGCACTCCTCCTCCTGCTCGCGGGAAGGAAGCGGAGAGGGTAACCCCCCTCCACCACTTTTTTCTGAACCGTTTCAGGGCTCATCCTTCCGGAAGTAGAGGAGCAACCCCACCCCCACGACAATGAGGGCAAGCAGGACGGGGATGAGGTGGGCGTACGGGGAGCCTTGTTCGGTCTCCGATTGCGGTGGGGCGCCTTCCGCGACCGCCTGCGCCGCGCCGCCCCCGGGCACTTCGACAAAGAGCGCATACTGGCTGAAGTGCAAGACAACGGCCTCGACGCTCCGGGTCTCCGGATGGACGGTGGTGGGGACCTCTTCCCAGGCGTCCGCCGACCGGTTGTATCGCTGCACCACGAGCCCGTCCTGCATGCTGCCGTTGTAGACGGCGTTCCACTGCTCTTGTGTGAAGTCGAACGAGAGCGTCACCGGCGGGGAGAAGACCGCTCCCTCCGGCCCGGCGGTGCAGGCGTACCCGGAAAAGGCGCCCACGCCGGGCGCTGCGGGCACGTCGGCCGGGTCGAGGGGCTCAAGGGTCACCGCCGCGAGCGGGTTGCCGGCGGCATCGACAGCCCGGACACCCTCCGCGATCGTGAGGGTTACGACCCCGTCGGACGAACGGATCCTGGCGACCTGGTCGACGAGGCCGGTCTCCCCGAGGTGGAGCCGACCGGGCTCAGCCTCTTCGGGGATGGCGGTCGGCGTGGAGGTCGGGGTGGGGGCCGATACCGGCGTGTTCCAGACCGGGTTAATCCAGGCAGAGCCGCCACCACCGCCTCCCCCACCTCCCCCTCCGCCACCGCCACTGGCCGGCGGCTGGGTCTGGGCAGGTGTCGGCGTTGCCGCGGCGGGACGGACGGATATGTATCCGGTCTTCACCACAGTGCTCCTCCCGGCGGCATTCTCCGCGGTCAGGTTGACGGTGTAGTTCCCGGCGGTGGTATAGGTATGCGAGGGGTGACGGTCGGTCGAGGTCCCACCGTCACCGAAACTCCAGAGCCAGGCGGAAGGCTCCCCGGCAGAAGTGTCGTTGAACGTAACCTTGATGGGAGCCGTGCCGCTGAGGGGAGCGGCACCGAACCCTGCGGTCGGCGGGCCGAAGGCGCGGATTTGCAGGGATTGTGTGGAATGATCGCTGCCGTCGGAGACTTTCAGGCTGACGGTGTAGGTCCCGGGCGTCTCGAATACGTGGACCGGGTCCGGCACGGCAGAGGTCTTGCCGTCCCCGAAGTCCCAGGACCACGATCCGGGACTCCCCACCGACGCATCCTCAAACCGGACCGCGAGCGGGGCGGCGCCGAGGGTCACGTTGGCGGTGAGTCCCGCGGTCAGCGATTCGCGAACCGTAATGTAGCCGGTCTCGACCGTGGTGTTCTCTCCCACATCGTTTGCTACGGTCAGGGAGACGGTATAGGTTCCGGGCACCTGGTACACATGAACGGGGCTCTCTGCCGTCGACGATTTCCCGTCACCGAAGGTCCACGACCACGATAACGGCCCCCCCTCAGATGTATCCTCAAACAGGACCGCAAGCGGGGCCCTGCCTCCGGTCACGTTTGCGGAGAATCCGGCCACCGGCGGTGCGGTGACCGTAATATACCCCTCCATCTTCCGGGTGTCGGTACCGAGTTCGTTCTCGACGGTGAGCGTGAGGGTGTAGGTTCCTGCACTCTGATAGGTGTGGGTTGGGTTCTGAGCGTTCGACAGGTTGCCGTCGCCGAACTCCCACCGCCACTCCTCCGGGCTGCCGGTGGATTGGTCGGTGAACCGGACGGAGAGCGGCACCCCGCCCACCGTTGTGTTCGCCTCAAACCCGGCGGCCAGAGGCTCAAAGACTGCTATATGACCGATCTTTGTAGTCGTATTCTCTCCGGCACCGTTTGCGACGGTCAGGGAGACGGTATAGGTTCCGGGGCTCCCGTAGGTATGCTCCGGGCTCCGGTCGGCGGAGGTTCCTCCATCCCCAAAACTCCAGGACCAGGAGACCGGAACCCCGGTCGAGGCATCCGTGAACCTGACCTTGAGCGGCGCGACTCCTTTCACCGTGTTCACGGTGAATGCCGCGACCGGCCGCTCAATCACGGTGATGTAGCCGCTCTTTGTCTCAGTATCGCTCCCGGCGGAGTTCTTGACCTCGAGCGAGACGGTGTAGGTGCCGGCGGCGAGATAGGGATGCTCCGGATTCTGCTCGGAGGAGATCCCGCCGTCGCCGAAACGCCATGACCAGGCTGTGACATCGCCGGTCGAGGTGTCCGTGAACCGGACGGTGAGCGGGGCGGTTCCGTTCCGGGTATCAGCCATGAATGAGGCTGCCGGTGGTTCGATGACGGTGATGTAGTCGGGTTTCGTGATGTCCGTACTGCCTGCCGCGTTGCTCGCGGTCAGGCTGACACTGTAGGTGCCGACTGCCGCATAGGTGTGCACCGGGTTCTGAACGTCAGACGCTGCGCCGTCCCCGAAGTTCCAGGACCAGGTGTCGGGGCTGTTTGTCGACTCATCCGTGAACTGCACGGCAAGAGGCGCGCCACCGGATGCCGGTGTAGCGGAGAAACCGGCGGACGGAGGCTCCGGCAGCTCTGCACGAATAAGGTCGGTCTCTGTGGCGGTGTCGGAGCCGAACCGGCTGCTCACCTCAAGCGAGACGGTATACTCGCCGGGGCTCTCGTAGGTATGCACCGGGTTCTGTTCTGTCGACCGATCGCCGTCACCGAACTCCCATTCCCACTCCTCCGGGCTGCCGGTGGATTGGTCGGTGAACCGGACGGTGAGTGGAGCCGTGCCGGTGGCCGGGTCCACCGAGAACTTCGCCTCCGGGGGTGCTCCGCCGGCGTAGGTGAAGGCGTAGACCTTCCACTCTCCGCTCCGCTTGTCCTGCCAGACGATCCTGTCCCCGGAGACCGAGGGAAAGAGTTGCTCGTTCTCCGCGGTGCAGACCGGCATCTCGGCTCCGAGATCGAAGTCATACAGGTAAATATCCCAGAGCCCACCCCGTTTATCCTCCCAGGCGATGATCTCCCCATCGATCGCAGGGGAGACCTGCTCGGCAGGATCGTCGGTGATCCTGTATTCCTGGTTGCTGCCAAGATCGTACATGTAGATGTCAGGCTGTCCGTTCCGGTAATCCTCCCAGACGATCCGGTTCCCCGATATCGCCGGGTATGCCTGCTCTGCACTGTTCCAGGTGATCTGCCGTTTTTGTCCGGTCTGCATATCATAGGTCCAGATATCTCCACCCCCGGTGCTCTCCTCCCAGACGACGTACTCGTCCGAGAGCGCAGGCTTCCACTCGGTCACCGGCGAGCAGGAGAGGAGGGTTTCACTGCCGGTCTCGATGTTGTAGAGGCAGATATCCGCACTCCCTTCCCGGGTATCGTACCAGACGGCATACCCCCCGTGGACGACGGGCATCCACTGGTCTGCCGGGTCGTCGGTGAGCGGCACCGTCGTGCCCGTTGAGTATCTGTAGAGATAGATATCCCGGCTCATGTTCCGGTTGTCCTCCCAGACGATGTAATCACCCGAGACGGACGGTCTCATCTGTGAGGCAGGATCGTCTGTCCTCTGTTCACCGGGGCCGGGACTGCTTGCTGAGTAGATATTCCTGTCCCCATCCCGGCCGTCTTCCCAGACAACCATATCGCCGTCGATATCAGGGTGCTCCTGCAATCCACCGGCAGTACAAAAGAGCACCATATCGCCCGGAGCCGTCTCCACCGCCAGAGCAGGCGGGACCAGCAGTCCGATGACGATGACGGTGCAGACTAATATCAGCGTTTTACCTTCAGCCATCCTCCGATCACCACGATGAGAACGCCCCCTTTCGTCTCACACGATGGTGCTTGCAGGCACGACGGAGAAGCCCTTCCCCGCCCGGCGTGCAAACAGAGATCCGGCGGAGTGCCGGGAATTTCGGTATTCCGCCGGATAAAGGGTTCGTGAACGGCATGAGGGTGGTATAAACATATATCCCTTGCGGCGGGCGGCTTCCTGCAAACGCCGGGGAGTATTATACAATCATATTGAATAAAAATAGGAGCAGGCTCCACTCCATCGTCATCTGTGTTTCAGACCGATTGGACGCGGTATTCCCGGGGCGGACAACGCCAGGGTGCTCACTCTCCCGCAAGTTCACGGACCTTCGCGATGTTCCCGGCATCGCCCCGCCGCTCGTCGACCGGGGTCTCGCAGATGAGAGGGAGGCCCCGGACGGCGGGGTGGCGGAGGATCTGCCGGAACCCCTCCTCCCCGATGGACCCGAGCCCGATATGCTCGTGCCGGTCAAGCCCGCTCCCGAGAGCGCCCTTGCAGTCGTTGAGGTGAACGACCCGGAGGCGGGCAAGACCGATCAGGTCGTCGATCTCTGAGGCGACCGCGTCGACTCCTTCCGCGGTCCGGAGGTCGTAGCCGGCGGCGAACGCATGGCAGGTATCAAAACAGATCCCGACCCTTCCTTCCGCGTCAACCCCATCGAGAATGCGGCGGAGGTCTGCAACGGTCGTCCCCACGCTGTTCTTCTCCCCGGCAGTATTTTCGAGGAGCAGCATCACATCGCTCTCGCCGGCATCGGCGAGCGCCTGGTTGACGGCGGCGATAACCCGCTCCTGCCCTGCTTCAACGCCGGCGCCGCGGTGGTGCCCGAGGTGGGTCACAAGGTAGGGTATCCCGAGAAGGCCGCATCGCCGGAGTTCCCCGGTGAGTGCCGCGACCGATTTTTCAGCGATCTCGGCATCCGGCGAGGCCGGGTTCGGCAGGTAAGGCATGTGGTCGACGACCGGGCCGAGCCCCGATGCATTCAACGCCATCCTGAAGGCATCGGCTGAGCCCGGGTCGAGGTCCTTTGCCTTCCAGCCGCGGGGGTTCCTAGAGAAGATCTGAAACGTGTCGCAGCCCGCATCAAGGGCCCTGCCGACCGCAAGGTCGATCGAACCGGCGATGGAGACGTGGCATCCCACCAGCACCATAGCGTAACTCTCAACCCTGAAGCGTTTAGGTCTTCCTCCGCCCGACCTCGCGGAGCACCGCCGCCCCGAACTCCCGGGTGCCGGCGACGCCGCCGAGGTCGCGGGTCCGGACGCCCATCCCGATCACCCGGCAAACCGCCTCCTCCACGGCCGCCGCGGATGCAGGGTCGCCGAGGTGCGAGAGCAGCATCGCGGCGCTCCTGATGGCTGCGACGGGATTTGCAATATTCTGGCCCGCAATATCAGGGGCGCTCCCATGCACGGGCTCAAAGAGGGCGGCACGCTTTCCGATGTTGGCACTCGGGAGCATCCCGAGCCCCCCCACCAGGTAGGCGGCGGCGTCGGAGAGGATATCTCCAAACATATTGGTGGTCACGACAACGTCGTAGAGGTCCGGATGCATCAGGAGGTCGAGGCAGAGCGCGTCGATGTAGCGAGCCGTGCAGGGAACTCCCATCCGGGCAGCCTCCGCCGTGCAGACCTCGACGAAGAGGCAGTCGGACTTTAACACATTCGCCTTGTTGCCGATGGTGAGGTGACGGCGGGATCCGGCGAGGGTGCAGGCATACCGGGCGATCCGCTCGCTCCCCCGCCGGGAGACGACCCGGACGGTGCAGGCCCGGTCCGGCTCCGTCCACTCGATGCCGGAGTAGAGCCCCTCGGTGTTCTCCCGCACGATGACGATATCGACACCTTCGCCCTGTATCGGGCGGACGTTCGCGTAGAGATCGAGTTCGTGCCTGATCTGGAGGAGGACGCTCCGGTAGCCGGGGTCGGGCGGCGTCGTGACGGCCCCAAAGAGGATGGCATCCGCCGACCGGAGCTCGGCGATCGTCTCCTCTCCGCAGGCGCTCCCGGTCCGCTCCCAGAGCCCGTATCCCACCTCGACGTCGAAGAACTCGAAGTCCGGGCGTACGGCTGCGAGGATCTCGCGGGCGACCGGGACGACCTCATGGCCGATGCCGTCGCCTTTAACGACCGCTACCTTCGTCACCCTGTTCCCTCCATGCGGCCGTGACGCGCCAGACCGCCTCTGCAATGTCCCGGGACGACGCGCCCCAGTGGACCACCGCACCAAACCGGCCGTTCCAGCGCTCTATACCAGCCCGCTCGCTCCGGCAGCACCGGACGATGAAGGGCTCGCTTTCCACCGCCTCGAGCGGGCAGATGCTCTCCACCATAATCCCTTCGCCGTAACACTCCCGCACCAGGTCTCTTGCCGTCTGGCATCCCGCGACCCGGTCGCCCGCCCGGAGCGTGTCCGCGTCAAGGGTGCGAGGGAAGCCGGCCGCATGGCAGGGGTAGACGTCGGCTTCGATCTCCCGGATATCCCTGATATGGTGCTCGAAGATGACCTCGAGGTCTCCAAAGAGCCCGGTTTTCTCAAGGTCAAGAAGCGTGGCCGAGAGGTGGGGGCGGGGCGGAGTGATGTCGTAGACATGGATGCGGAGGAAACCCGAGAGGTCCGGATCGAGCACGAACGTGGTCTGTTCGCCGTGGCCGGTGAATATCGTGCAGCGGTGTCCGGATCGCATCGCCGCCCCTACCAAGAATGTTCGATCCTGGACATTCACTCGATCCGGGTAGCGGTAGACCTCGTCGCCGGTGGCGAGCACCCGGGTTGAGAGCACCCTGCGCATCAACCCGGTCCCGTCCGGGTCGGTCTCCACCTCGAGCACCTCCGTGCCGTCGGCGGTCTCCCGGACCAGGTAGCGCGAGAGGAAGTAGGCCCGGTTCCCGTACGGTGTGCTGGTCGCGGACCCGACATATTTGCAATGGGGAGGGAAGATCAACGGCATGACCTCCAGTAGGGGACCAGCCCTCCGGCCCGGAGGATGGCGACCATCTTCTCCGAGAGCGGGCGGGCGGGATAGCGCTCCCCGTCCACCTCCACCCACCCGGCATCGAGGTCGAATGCGACGCGAGCGCCGTCGGTGCACGAGACCGCGGCCTCGATCACCGGAAGGCCGACGTTGACGGCGTTTCTAAAGAAGATGCGGGCGAATGACGGGGCGATGACCCCCACCACCCCGGCCTCCCGGAGGGCGACCACCGCCTGCTCCCGGGACGACCCGCACCCCATGTTTCTCCCGGCGACGATGATTGCGCCGGAAAGACGGCCGGCGAGCGTTGGGTCCAGGTCTTCGAAGGCGTGCTCCGCCCAGACCGAGCGGTCCTTTGTCCGGAGGTAGCGCCCGGCGATGATGATGTCGGTGTCGATGTCGTTGCCGAGACAGACGGCCGGTCCGGCTCCCTGCATTATACCCCCTCCGGCACGGCGATTACGCCGGCTATGGCGCTCGCGGCGGCAGTGGCGACCGACGAGAGATAGATCTCACCGCCGACGCCCATCCGGTTCTTGAAGTTCCTGTTGGCGGTGGAGAGGCAGACTTCGCCCTCCCCGAGCACGCCGGCATGCGCCCCAAGGCACGGCCCGCACCCGGGCGGCCCCACCATGCACCCCGCATCCACGATATCGGCAAGGACACCGGTGGCGATCGCCCGGGCAAGCACCGCCCGCGAGGCGGGGACGACCAGGGTGCGGACTGCAACCTTCCTCCCCCGGACGATGCGGGCAAACCGGGCAAGATCTTCGTAGCGGCCGTTCGTGCAGGTCCCGACGAAGACCTGATCGAGGTGCGTGCCCGCGACCTCCTCCGCCTCCCGGACGGTATCCACACGATGCGGGACCGCGACGAGGGGCACGATCTCGGCGAGGTCGATATCGACGGTTCGCTCGTAACGGCAGTCCTCCGGTGTTTGGGACACCGCGGCAAGCCCGTGCTCCGCGAGGTAGCGGACGGTGACCGCATCGGCGTGGAACATCCCCGCCTTCGCCCCGGTCTCGACCGCCATGTTGCAGAGGGTCAGCCGCCCGTCCATGGAGATTCCTGCCACCCCGTCGCCCACGAACTCCAGCGCCCGGTAGGTCGCTCCTTCCATCCCGAGCTCTGCGACGTAGGTGAGGGCGATGTCTTTTGGCTCCGCGGCGCCCGTAAGCCCGCCGGAGAACCTGACCGCGATCGTCTCCGGGACGCGGAACCACATGGCTCCCGACGCCCAGACCGCCGCCATATCCGTCGCTCCCACCCCGGTGGCAAACGCGCCGAAGGCGCCGAGGGTGCAGGTATGGGAGTCGGCACCCACGACGACCATCCCGGGCCGGACGACCCCTTCGCTCATCACCTGGTGGCAGATTCCCCCTCCGGCATCCGAGAGTTCTATCCCCGCGGACCGGGCATACCCGCGGAGTTCTGCCTGGAGCGTCGCCGTCGTCCCGGTGTTTGCCGGGACGATATGGTCGAAGATCAGGCGCAGGCGCTCGGGGTGGGGGAGCCGCCCCACGCCCATCTCGCGGAGCGCCTCCCGGGAAAGGACGCCGGTTCCGTCGTGGGCAAAGGCGATATCGACCTCGCGGTCCACGTATTCCCCCGCCGGTGCGCCGAGGATCCGCTCGGAGAGCGTGCTCACGCACGCATCCCCTCCTTTGCCCGCCTGATGATCCCGCAGAGAATCTCGGGGGTGACGCTGCACTTCCCCTCGCTCTTCTGTTTGACCTGCTCAAGCACCCACCGTGCCTCCCCATCGGAGAGGTCGAACCCGTAGGCCTTCGCGACATGCTCAAGCGCCCGCTTCCCCGTATGCTTCCCGAGGACGAACCGCCGTTCGCCGCCCACCAGCTCCGGGGGGATATACTCGTAGGTCGAGGGGTCTCCAAGGATGGCGGCGATGTGGATCCCGCTCTCGTGGGCAAACGCGTTCTCGCCGACGATCGGCCGGGTACGCTCCGGGACCACGCCCGAGCACCGGGCGACCAGCCGCGAGATCTCCTGCAGGCGGGAGAGGTCGTAGCGGTCGACGCCGCCCTTCATCCGCAGGGCGACGAGCACCTGCTCGAGCGCCGCGTTCCCGGCACGCTCGCCGATGCCGTTGACGGTGGTGTGGAGCTGGAACGCCCCGGCGGCCGCGGCCGTGATGGTGTTGGCCGCCGCAAACCCGAGGTCGTTGTGGCAGTGGATGCAGAGCGGGAAGGGGGCAGCATCGAGGATCCGGGAGACAACCGCATGGACCTCAAGCGGCGTGAGGCACCCGACCGTATCCGCAAAACTGACGATATCAGCACCGCATTCGACGCCCCGGGTATACATCTCCACCAGAAACGCCGGGTCGGTCCGCGAGGCGTCCTCGGCAGCGAATCGCACCTGCACACCGTGGTCGGCGGCGAACTCCACCATGTCGAGGGCGGCGTCAAGCACCTCTTCACGGGGCTTGCGGTACTTGTGCCGGATGTGCAGGTCCGAGGTGGCGATGAAGATGCTGACCATATCCACGTCGCAGTCGAGCGCCGCCTCGACATCGGGCTGGAGCGCCCGTGCCAGGCAGCAGACCCGGGCGTCAAGGCCGCTGTGCGCGATGGCGGCGACACACTCCTTCTCTGCCGCCGATACCACCGGGAACCCGGCCTCGATCACCTCCACACCGATCTCGTCGAGCGATCGGGCGATCGCCGTCTTCTCATCACGGGTGAACGAGACGCCGGGAGTCTGCTCCCCGTCTCGCAGCGTTACATCACAGATCTCGATATGCCACGGTTTCATGGATTCCACCTTCAGGGCAAGTGCCTTCGATCACCACCGTCCGGGGCCCCCCTTGCGGGGGGACGAGGGCCCGGCGAAGCGTCCCGACGTCGTCTGCGGCGCAGACGGCCGGATCGGCCCAGGCGATGTAGCGAAGGATATCAGGGACGGGGTGACCGCCGGTCATCCCCATCCGGGTGTTCGCGAGGACGATACAGAGGAGCGGGAGTTTGCGTTCGTAGACGTCGATGAGGGCGTTTAGCCCTGAGTGCAGGAGCGCGTAGTCACCGGTGAGCGCGACGCCGGGGCCGGTCGCTGCCACGGCGACCGACGAGCCGAGGCCGTAGGTGGCGATGCCGATGCGGTAGGGCGGGTTCATCGCGAGGATCGCGCACCCGGCATCGCAGACCGCCCGCATTGAGCGCTCGCGGAGGATCTCAAACGCCGGGTGGAACGGGCAGTCCCGGCAGAACGTCCGGCAGTAGCCCCGGGAAGAGAACCGTTCCGGCTCCCCGGCGGGGTCGGGAGGGGCGAGGAGCCGGTGCTCCCGGAGGAAGGGGCGGCCGACCTCGCGGGTCAGGGCGAGCACGTCAGGGCCCGCCGGGGGCGGGTAGACGGTGACTGCACGGTGCTCGTCACCCGAGAACCGGTTCAACGGCGAGGACCGCGACCAGGCAAACATTGCCGCGGTCCGGCGGTCGCTCGCCAGCGCCCGTCCGGCCATCGTGAGTGCGGGGTCCGCAAGGCTTCCCTCCCGGTCGCTCCGGGGAGAGAGGGGTGGTTCCGGCACGTCCGCGTCCAGGAGGTCGGGCGTCACCCTGACGATGGCCACCCGCGAGAAGGTCTCCGAAGCCTCAAACGCTGCAACGATTGCCGGACCGATCGTCTCGCCGTCGGGTTCCAGCACCGGAACCCGGGCTATCTCGCCGTAGTAGCGGGAGTCCTGCGTGACGTCCGATGCGACCGGGCGCACGTCGTCGCCGACGACCACCACGACGCCTGCCCGGAGGCCCTGCGCAGTCGCATGCACGAGCGGGTCTGCACAGGCGTTGAGGCCGACGTGCTTGACCACGACCGCGGCCCTCCGCCCGGAGAGCGAGTCGCCGAGGGCGTACTCGATCGCCACCTTCTCGTTTACGGTGATCGCGGCCCCGGCCGAGGCGGCAACCTCCGAGACCGGGTAGCCGGGGACGGCGTAGCAGCGGTCGGCAGACCGGAGGATGGCGAGAGCCAGCGCCTCAGTGCCCTTCATGTATCCCTCCCCGGCACCAGGTCGCACCCGGTGCATGCCGAACACATCGTCAGCGCCCGGCGGGGGTCGAGCCCTGCCTGCCGGAGGATACGCTCATGGGTCTCGCAGAGCGAGAGCAGCCGGTCAGCGGACGGTCGGGGCCGGTCGGCAAGAGACGCCGCCGGGGTGAGCGGACGGAGGACCGGGATGACCCCGATCGCTGCGAGATCGCCCATGACCCGCTCCAGGTCTCCATCGGTCTCCCCGAGGCCGACGATGACGTTTGAGTAGACCCTGTCCCTCCCGAAGAGCGCCACGGAGGACTGCAACGCTTCCCAGACTGTTCTCCACGAGAGACCGGGGCACATCTCTGCAAAGAGTGCCTCCGTCGCCGCTTCGATGTTGAACTTCACCTCGACGACGCCGAGAGCGTGAAGCCGGGCCGGGGTCCCGGGGCGGGGGTAGATCGAGACCCCGATGGGAAGTTTGAATGGGCGGAGCGCCGCCACGACGTCGAGGACGTACGCCTCCTCCTCCTCGATCGAGGAGGCGACGCCGCTCGTGATCGCGATGGCGTCGATCCGGTCGGCCACGCTCCCGACCATCTCCACGATCTCGGCGACCCCCTTCCGCCGCCCGGGGAGACCCGGCACCTGGCAGTAGCGGCAGTGGAAGATACAGGTCCCGCTGACCGTGATATAGGCCTGGCGGGGGCAGTGGAGGGTAGCGGGCTCGAGACGACCGCTGATCTGCCGGTCGTCGATGATGAGGTCTACTTCGCCTCCTCCACGGTGAACGACCTCGATGGGACCTGTCCTGTCGATGCCGACCCGGACACGCCGGCCGCCGGTGGAGAAGAAGAGCGAGCCGGACGTTCCCGCCGAGGGGCCGGCAGCTGAACGGGATATATACGGATCTGCAGGTTCGCCGGAGAGGCGAACCGAACCAGCCTCGAGCAGCCGGGCCTTCAGCCGACTCCATTCCATAACGCCAGCGCCTCCTCATACCGTGTGGCGAACGGGATCGCCGCCACCGCCCCGATCGCACCCCGGCCGTTCATGACGACCGAGAGCCGCCGGTCGGTGAGAGCGGCAAGGTCGCCCGCGGAGACCTCGCCCCGCTTTACGCGCCGCCCAAACTCCTCAAGCGGGGCGGAATCAAACCCGCGCCAGACCGCCATCCCGGTCTCATCCGAGAGCGTATACTCCTCCAGATAGTCGCGGTAGTGCCGGACCAGTCCGACGGGGTCGGAGGTGGCGAACTCGCACGCGATGGCGACGCAATTTTTGGTCCGGTAGGGAACGGGAAAGAGCTGGACGATGGTGTGGGAGAGGTAGCGGGAACGGTCGTCCTCGACGGCCCGTGCGATGTTGTGGGCCAGCGTCCAGGTGGCGCCCTCCTCAGGGGTATCGGTGTCGTCGACCCCGATGATCACCCGCTCGCGCCGGGGGAGCCAGATGGTCGACCCTGCGAGGCGCCCGCCCCCGGCAGGGTCGCTCTCGTAGCGGATGACGCCGCGGGCCTCGGCGCGGCAGATGGATGCCCCCACACCGCCGCCGCCGAGACCCCGGTAGGTGACGGCGATCTCCTCTCCTTCGACGGCGACACCGGCGATCCCCGCCGGAAAGACCGAGCCTTCGAGCGCGAGGTCGGCGGTGCCGGTGCGGAGGAGGTAGCGGTTGGTCGCGCCCACGGTCCGGACGGAGCGGACGAGCGGGCTCTGCGCATAGTGGCGCTTCACCCACATCGCCCCGCCGACGCAGTCGAAGAACTCGATGAGTTCTACATGCTCGCCGCTCTCGTCGGCCACCGCCACGATCTGTGGATACCGTATTGTGTAAGGATCAGAGAGTTTCTCCATAGAGACCTGCCGCTTCAACGCCCTTGTTCCCCCAGAGCAGGGCGCCGAGCGCCCCTATCCGGCCCTTCCGCCCGGTCGAGTCGATGAACCGGACACCCATCCGTGCGGCCTCCGCTTCCGCGTCATCGACCGTCAGGAGTTCAGTCTTGACCCTTTTAAGGTAAGGAGACTCCTCGGCAAACGCAATCCCCCGGTAGACGGCGATGCCGGTATCGTTGCTGACCGCCCCCGACTCGACGAAGTCGCGGACGTACTCGAGGAGCGCGTCCACCTTTCCGGGGCGGACGGCGAAGTTTAAGGCGGACCCGACACAGTTGGTGGTCTTCTTCGGGACCGCCGGGTTCAACTGCACGAGGCGCATGTCCAGGTACTCGACCCCCGGGATCGTGCAGGCCTCAGCGCACTTGAGTGCGAGCACCCATGTGGCGCCTTCCTCGCGGGTGTCGGTGTCGTCGATCCCGATCGTCACCTTCTCATACAGCGGCGATACGATCCGGACCCGGCAGACGCGGGCGCCGCCGATCCGCAGATCCTCCTCGGACGGGTACTCGGCCCGGGTCACCCCCGGCGCCTGCGGCAGGCATGCGGCGACGCCGACGCCTGCTCCCGCGATCCCGGACCAGGTCGTCACGACTTCGTCCCCGACAACCTCGACACCCTCGAGCGCCTGCCCGCCGATCTCCTTACCGGCAGCCCCGAAGTTCGCCGGCGATACACCCAGGCGGGCGAGCATCGTCATCTTCGTGCCCTCTACGTGGCAGGACTGGATCGCACCTTTCGCCCGCACCCGGTTTGCCGCATCCCACTCGATGGTCCCCCGGGCCCTGCAATGCTCGCGGATCTCTGCGAGACCGGCGTTATGGTCGACCATGACGAGGTATTTCATCGAGAACAACGGCCCGAACCGGGCCCGGACTTCATCAGGCGTGAGCGTAATCATGATGTCACCGGAATTATCGTTAACAAAATTATCGTTGATAACGATATTTAAGGGGATCGATCATGAGGGTTGGAACGGCGGGGACCGGGCTTTGGCGGGGGGGTGGCCGGTGAGGGAGGCTCATATACGTGCATGGGTTCCTCGCCGCAGGCGTGGGTGGTGGAAGTGTGGGTTGTGTAAAGCATTTCAACAGGCCTAAATCGAGGGAAAAGCCCGGTACAGTGGACCGTGGGAGACTCGCACCTTTGGTGCTCGAACTCCGCCTGCCCTTCGGGCACGCATCGTTTATCACCATTGGGGGAACGACTGTCCGCAGGACAGGAGTTCGAGAAACCCAAAGGGTTTCGCTGTGGGGCTGACGGGGAGTGCGATGTTCCGACAGGAACTGAGCACGAGAAGCCGTTAGGCTTTGAGGGGGAGCATCCCCCCTGTCTCTACTCCGTAAGGCTATACCTGTGACCCCCACCCCACCCGGCCTTCGGCCTCCTCCCCCGCCCCCAGGGGCGGGGGCAGTGCGTGGCGATATCCAGTGGAAATCCGTGCCATTGGACGGGCGGAGCATGCAAATTTCGAATCGTTTCAAGAGGGTATCTCTTCGCCATCACACCGGGAGACTCCCCCAATTACCAGGCCCATCGACCCCGCCAACAGCACCAAACGGACGGCCCCCCCAAGAACCGTCACAGAAAAAAAAGAGATTTAGAGATACTCGGCCAGGACGTCCTTTAACTCGAACTTGAACGGCCCGAGGCTGCCGCCGAAGTTCCCGGCGGTGATGAACTTCACGCCCGGCACTTTGGTTGCCGCACGGATGCCCTCGGCCATCGCGGTCTTGATCGAGTCCTGGTCGACGCCGTCGATGACGATCTCGTAGACCGCCGTGACGCCCTCGGGAACCTTGCTGCCCTCGACCTTCTCTCTCAGCGCCGGGCAGTAGGCCTCGTTGGTGGTTGCAACCATGAACTTGTACTTCTTGCTCCCGACCTTCGAGCCGCTCGCGACGATGCCGCCGGGGAAGGGCGTGATGACACCGCAGACGCCACTGATGGCGTCGACCGCCGCCTGGGCGGCCGTAAGAGCGGCCATCTGGTTCTCGCCCATGATGAAGAAGTTACCGCCCGCAACGCCCTTGACGGCGCCGAACTCCTCCTCACCGATATACTCGCCCTCCATGATCGGGATAGCCCATACCGTCCTGCCGCCGACCTCGCGCTTCTCCTCGAACCCGTCACCGAAGAAGTGGAGCTTGACCGGGAGCTTCTCGGGGACCTCGGCAACGACGTCGGAGAGGCCGTCAAAGACTGCTGTCGTCGGGGCGGTGAGAATGCACTCGGCGAGACGCTCAACGACCTGCTCTTTGAGCTTCTTCTTGCTCGCACAGATCAGGATCGCGTAGCCGGGCCGTCCGTCGGGGGTCTCGTCACCGGGGACGAAGCAGTCGATACCTGCCTCCGCCGGACATCCAATGGTGGAGGTGGCAAAGCCGACGGCCTCCACTGCTGCCTTGTATGCCCACTCCTCGGTGACGGCGGTGATAATGGGCCGTGCTACCCAGGTCGGGAACGCTTCTGCATAGGTATCATCGATAGTAACGCCATTCAGTTCCATGGACAGAATACACCTCGTTTGCTACAATGTTACGATGCGGACAGAATAAGGTTTCTTTTTTTCCCGGGCGTGCGCACCCCGCGCTCCCGCGTGCCATGGGGGATTCAAACTGCGCGGCCCCCTCCACCCACCGATATCCGCCTCCCCGGCAGGGTAAACGTAAAAAGAATCGAGTATGGGGTCCCGGGACACCCCGGGCTCGCCCCGGTTGCACCTTCCAGGCGCAAAACGGCCATACAGCCCATGCCTGCAGCAGGGACCGGGTTAAGCATGCTGCAGGTTGCCAGATCCGCCTGGCGGGGCTATCCTGGATGCAGCAGGGGGACCGCGGGCCAGGATCCGGACAGTCTCTTCCAGACGGGCCGAGGCACCCGGCGCGGAGAGAGAAGAACCGATGGATGCAGAAATGGTTACTACTTAAACCGCGCAACCCATGACAGGTTCCTGCCGGCAGGGGAAGAGGGAATATACCTGACTCGCGAGGTTATCCGGCCTGATCTCAACACTGCCGGGCCGGATTGGCCACCGATTTTCACCAGAAACGGGGATTCGTCATTTAACTGTTTCGCTTTATCCTTACTACAGGAAGTGTGTTTATCAGTTTGATTTTAAGCATCGGATTAACATAACAACTGTTTTAATTTATAAAATTTGACAGATAATCATAGTTCTGGAATATAAGACTGCCGAATTTCAGAAAGTTTATGTATATTCTTTTACAATTCTGTTTATATCGATTTTTAATCGATCAGATCTGGTGCGTGATACCATGGCATTTGCATTGCACATCAATATGGAACGATGTACAGGCTGCAATAACTGCGTGGTGGCATGTCCGGTCGACGCTCTCGAGCTCTACACCGAAGATCCGGTAACCAAGGAGAAAATTTACAAGGTCAAAGACGGCAAAGCCGTCATCCTTGACTTTAACTCCGAGCTCTGCGCCGGGTGCGGCGTATGCGTCCAGGCATGCCCTTACGGAGTTATCAAGCTTGGAGGACCGTGGGAGAGCCGGGTGAAAGCCCGAAAAGTGGAAGCCTAGGAGTGAAACTAGAATATGGCATTGTTTCCAAAGTACTCGAAAACGCGGGAAGGACAGAACGTCATTATGGAGCAGAGGCTCCTGAAGGCGGTTAACAACCTGATCCTGAACGCAGAGACCTGCACGGGCTGCGGCATCTGTGTCGACGCCTGCCCTGAAGAGGCAATCGTGCTCGGGCCTGTCGGTGCGACACGACGCGGGGCAATCGACTACGCTGAACCTGTCGACGTCAACGCTGAGAAGTGCTCGTATTGTGGCGTATGTGTCATTATGTGCCCCTTCAATGCGATGACACTCAAGATCGACGGGGAGGAGAGGCTCCCGATTCTTGAGAAGGAAGGATTCCCCACATACGACATGGTCACCGTGATCGACGAAGAGAAGTGCGACCGATGCACCATCTGCGAGGAAGTCTGCCCCAGAGACGCCATCGCACGCGATGTCCCCGCATTTGAGGGCGGCGACGAAGCCGGCAAGCCGCGTCAGGCTGCACTGCAGACCAAGACCACGTTTGCCGTCGACACCGAGAAGTGTGACGTCTGCGGCATCTGCGGCGAGCTCTGCCCGAGCATCACCGTCATTCGCAACGCAGCAGACCCCGAGACCGGCAAGATCGAAGGGGAAGTCAAGTGGGAAGAGAGCACCTGCGACGGTTGCATGATCTGCGTCGAGGCCTGCCCCCAGGAGTGCATCACTCTCGAACGCGAAATCATCAGCGACAAGCTGCCCGGCAAGGTCGGTATCGAGCAGGACAACTGCTGCACCTGTACCTGGTGCGTCGAGACCTGCCCCCAGGAGGCAATCACCGTCGAGAAGATCTTCGAGGGAGACATCGAGATCAACCCCGAGAAGTGCCCCGGCGGCTGTTCGACCTGTATAGAGGTCTGCCCCTGCAACGCGCTCTACCTGCCCTCCCCCCTCCCGGCCAAGGATATGAAGGGAGAGGTTGAGGCCAACATCGCCATCAACAAGGACTTCTGTATCCTCTGCGGTGCCTGCGTCAACGCCTGCCCGAGTGAGGATGCAATCATCCTGCGGCGGACGGGTATCCGGATGAAGGATAAGGAGACGGACCTCTTCAAGCAGATCAAGGAGAAGCTGCTCACCCCGAGGACGTCGAAGGTCAAAGAGACCGCCCCCGGAGAGGTCGAGGTCAAAGTTCTGGAAGAGGCGTGAGGGATAGCCAATGGCAGTAAAGAAAGACTATAAGGACCAGCAACTCGCTGAGAAACTCCGGGACAGGAAGTACTACGTTCCTGACAGCAACCCCGAGTTTATCAAAGATGTAGAGAAGATCGGGCAGACCGCCGCCCACATGTGCTACCAGTGCGGCACCTGCACCGGTTCGTGCCCCTCGGCACCCCGGAGTTCGTACCGTATCCGGCTGTTCATGCGCAAGGCAGTCCTCGGTCTCGAGGAAGAGATCCTCACCGACCCGGACCTCTGGCTCTGCACCACCTGTTACAGCTGCACCGACCGGTGCCCCCGGAACCTCGCGCCGACCGACGCGATCATGGCGATGCGGAACCTGGCGTTCAAGCGGGACATCATTCCGCGCAACTTCCTCCAGACCGTCCAGCTGATCTACAAGTCGGGCCACGGTGTCCCGAACAACGACGCGAACCGTGCAGCCCGGAAGAAACTCGGCCTCGAGGAGGAGCCTGAGACGACGCACAAGTACCCCGAGTACCTGCCCGGCATCAGGAAGATCATCGACCACTACAAGCTGAAAGAGAACGCGGACAGAATACTGGCACAGGGTGAGTAAAACCATGAGCGGAAACAATCATCAATATGCATTCTTCCTTGGGTGCATCGCCCCTAACCGGTATCCGGGAATCGAGGCGGCGGCCATCCAGACCAGCAAGAATCTCGGCATCGACCTCCTGCCCCTGAAGGGCGCGAGCTGCTGCCCGGCACCGGGTGCGTTCGGTTCGATCGACCTGAATGTCTGGTACGCGATGGCGGCCCGGAACGTCGTACTCGCCGAGCAGATGGGCATGGATATCGCCCTGGTCTGCAACGGGTGCTACAAGTCCATCTGGGAAGTCAACCACAAGCTGAAGCACAACGATGAACTCCGTGACGGGGTCAACGAGGTGCTCAAAGAGATTGATATGGAGTTCAAGGGGACCGCCGATGTCTGGCACCTCGCCGAGCTCTACTACGACCCCAAGATCGTAGGCGTCGCTAAGATCGCCGAGAGCGTCAAGCGCCCCCTGGCCGGCGCGAAGGTCGCCGTCCACTACGGCTGCCACCTGATGAAGCCGAGCAAAGAGCGACACTTCGGGGACACCGAGAACCCGATGTGGATGGAAGAACTCGTCGCCGCTCTCGGCGCCGAGCCGGTTCAGTACCGCAACAAGATGCAGTGCTGCGGTGCCGGCGGCGGTGTCCGTGGATACGATATCACGCACGCGCTCGACATCACAAACGAGAAACTGATCAACATGGAGGAGGTAGGCGTCGATGCAGTCACCGAAGTCTGTCCGTTCTGCCAGCTCCAGTTCGACCGCGGCCAGATCGAGATCAAGGAGAAGTTCGGTGTCGAACACGGCGTCCCCGTCCTGCACTACAACGAACTCCTGGGACTGGCACAGGGCATGAGCCCGGACGAGCTTGCACTCGATCTCCATGCCATCAGCGTTGAGCCGTTCCTGAAGAAGATCCTGTGAGGTGCAAATACATGGCAGAAGTCAAAAAGAATCAAGAGCCAAGAATTGGCGTTTTTGTGTGCCACTGTGGTACCAATATTGCGGGCTCCATCGACGTTAAGGCGGTAATGGAGTACGCCAGGACACTCCCGAACGTCGCCATCGCCGATGACTACCAGTACATGTGCTCGACCCCCGGCCAGAACAAGATTGCCGAGGCCATCGCCGAGCAGAAACTGACCGGAGTCGTCGTGGCGGCATGTTCTCCCCGTCTGCACGAGCCCACGTTCCGTAACGCGACCAAGGCAGGTGGCTTAAACCCCTTCCGGTTCGAGATGGCAAACATCCGCGAGCAGAACTCGTGGGTGCACATGCACCAGCCCGAAGAGGCCACATCCAAGGCAAAGGACGCAGTCCGGATCGCCGTAGCGAAGGCCTCCCTGCTCGAAGACCTCGTCCCGAAGAGCGTCCCCGTAGAGAAGGCGGCTATGGTCGTCGGTGGCGGTGTCGGCGGCATGCAGGCAGCGCTCGATCTTGCGAATGCAGGCATCAAGACCTACCTCGTGGAGAAGAACCCCACGATCGGCGGCAGAATGTCCCAGCTCGACAAGACCTTCCCGACGCTGGACTGCTCGCAGTGTATCCTGACCCCGAAGATGGTGGACGTCTACCGGCACGAGGGTATCGAGCTCCTCACCTACACCGAGGTCGAGGCAGTTGAGGGATACATCGGCAACTTCGATGTCACCCTCCGGAAGAAGGCACGCGGTGTCATCACCCCAGAAGAGGCGGAAGCCCGCGGCATCGTCGGCGGCGGCTGTACCGGATGCGGCGACTGTGTCGACGTCTGTCCGGTCATCAAGCCGAACCCGTTCGAGCTCGGCATGGCGCCGAGAAAGGCGATCTACATCTACCACCCGCAGGTCTCCCCGCTGATCTACACCGTCGACTTCGACGCCTGCGTCAAGTGCGGCCTCTGCGTCGAGTCGTGCGGCGAGAAGAAGGCAATCGACCTCGATGCTAAGGACGAACTCATGACCGTCAAGGTCGGCACCGTCGTCCTCGCTCTGGGATACGACATCTTCCCCATCGAGAAGAAATTCGAGTGGGGCTACAAGAACTACGACAACGTCATCACGTCGCTCGAGTTCGAGCGTCTGATCTGCGCATCCGGCCCGACCGGCGGTCACCTTGTCCGCCCGAGCGACGGCGCAACCCCGAAGAGGGTCGCGTTCGTCCTCTGTGCTGGCTCCCGTGACAACACCGGCGTCGGCAAGCCCTACTGCTCGCGGTTCTGCTGCATGTACTCGCTCAAGCACGCCCACCAGATCATCGAGAAGATCCCCGGCGTGGTGCCCTACATCTTCTACATGGACATCAGGTCCTTTGGGAAGATGTACGAGGAGTTCTACTACCGCATCCAGGACGAGGGTGCAAAGTTCATCCGCGGCCGTGTTGCAAACATCCTCGAAGACCCGAAGACCAAGAACCTTCACGTCAACGCGGAGGACACGCTCCTCGGCCGGCCTGTCGACATGGAAGTCGATATGGTCGTGCTCGCAGCTGCTGTCCAGCCCTCCGCCGAGACCGAGAAGACACGGAGACTCTTCGGTGTTTCCTGCTCGCAGGACGGCTGGCTCCTCGAAGCCCACCCGAAGCTGAACCCGTGCGGCACCACCACTGCCGGTGTCTACCTCGCCGGTGTCTGCCAGGGACCCAAGGATATTCCCGACACGGTCGCCCAGGCCGAGGGTGCGGCATCCGCGGCATCCATCCCGATCCACAGGGGAGAAGTGGAGCTCGAGCCCTACTTCGCCCAGTGCATGGAGGAGAAGTGTGCCGGATGCGGACTGTGTGTCAACCAGTGCCCCTATGGCGCCCTCGCGCTCGTCGAGAGGGACGGCCGCACAGTCATGCAGGTCACCGAAGCCAAGTGCAAGGGCTGCGGCACCTGCGGCGGGTTCTGCCCGGGCGGTGCAATCTGGATGCAGCACTTCGCAACCCCACAGATCGTCGCACAGATCGATGCGTTCCTCCTTGGAGGTGAACAGTAAATGGCAGACGAGAACTGGAAACCCAAGATCATCGCTATCATCTGCAACTGGTGCTCGTACGCAGGCGCAGACCTCGCCGGCGGCGCCCGTATTCAGTACCCACCCGACATCCGTGCCATCCGCGTTATGTGCACGGGTCGGATCGACCCCCTCTTTATCCTGAAGGCATTCCAGGATGGGGCGGATGGTGTGCTGGTCTCCGGCTGTCACTTCGGCGACTGCCACTACCTTGAGGGCAACTTTAAGGCAGCCAAGAGGATGTTCCTCTTGAAGAGTGTCCTCAAGAATATCGGTCTTGATGACAAGCGTCTCAGGATGACCTTCGTCTCTGCATCTGAGGGTGCAAAGTGGGGATCAGTCATGACGGACGTCGTCAAGACCATCAACGAGCTCGGACCAAGCCCGCTCAAAGAGTTTGCCAAGTAAGACCATAGACAGAGGCTGAATGACAATGGCAATCAGAGTGAATTTGATCTCGGGTCGCACCATCCAGCAGGGGGTGGCGATGGAGGCGGGGAAAGAAAAACCCGCCTACACCACCGCCTGCGGGATTATCGAGCTGGACCCGGCGGACTTTAAAGAGCTGGGAGCTTTTCGCAACACGAACGTACGCGTCACCAGCAACCACGGCAGTGTCGTCGTCAAGGCGATCGAGGCAACCCAGGGCCCCCATCCCGGTGTAGCATATATACCGATGGGCCCATGGGCAAACATGGTGGTCAACCCGAACACCTACTCGACCGGCATGCCAACGTTTAAAGGTACACCTGTTGAGGTGGAGGTCGCCAAGAGCGAACCCGTCCTCGGCTCACTTGAACTGGTGCGCAAGGGGTGCAGGGGTGAACTATCATGACCAGGACTGTAACCGACGTTATCTGCCCGTTCTGTGGAACGCTCTGCGACGACCTTGAGGTCGTCGTCAGTGATGACGGAAAGGATCTCCTCGAGGTCTACAACGCGTGCGCCATCGGCGCTGAAAAATTCCTCCACTCTCAGGCGAAGGACCGTATCACCCGGCCCCGCATGCGGCAGGAAGACGGTTCCTGGAAGGAGATCTCCTACGATGAGGCAGTTGATTACACTGCCAGGATGCTTGCCGACGCCAAGAAGCCCCTGATGTACGGCTGGAGTTCCACAAACTGTGAGGCCCAGTCTGTCGGGGCCGAGATCGGCGAGGCCGTGGGAGCGGTCATGGACAACACCGCGACCGTCTGCCACGGCACCTCCCTTATCGCGGTTCAGGATATCGGTATCCCGAGCTGCACGCTCGGTGAGGTCAAGAACCGTGCCGACCGGGTCCTCTTCTGGGGATGCAACCCGGCACACGCTCACCCGCGGCACATGTCCCGCTACTCGATCTTCCCCCGCGGTTTCTTCACCGGCAAGGGTCACACGGGCCGCAAGGTGATCGTCGTCGACCCGCGCCCCACCGATACCGCCAGTCTGGCTGACATCCACCTGCAGGTAGAGCAGGGACACGACTACGAACTCCTCGACGCACTTCGTGTGGCGTTCAAGGGCGAGAAACTCCCCGACGTCGTTGCCGGGATCCCGAAAGCGAAGATCTACGAGGTTGCCGAGACACTCAAGAGCGGCCGTTTCGCGATCATCTTCTTCGGTATGGGCGTGACCCAGTCGATCGGGAAGAACCACAACATCGATGCAGCCATCGCGGTCACCCGTGACTTGAACGAGTACACGAAAGCCGCCATCATGCCGATGCGCGGGCACTACAACGTCACCGGCTCCGGTCAGGTCTGGGGCTGGCAGTTCGGGTTCCCCTTCGCGGTGGACCTCTCCCGCGGATTTGCCCGCTACAACCCCGGCGAGACGACCTCCAACGACCTGCTCCGCAGGGACGAAGTGGACGCCGTCTTCGTGCTCGGCAGCGATCCCGGTGCGCACTTCCCCTTCAGCTCCGTGAAGAAGATCTACAACCTCCCGTCAGTCGTTATCGACCCCCATGAGACCCCGACCTCTGAGGTCTGCAAGGTCCATGTCCCGGTCGCCTTCGTCGGCGTCGAGATCGGTGGGTGCGCCTACCGTATGGATAACGTACCGATTGAGACCAGAAAGGTCGTTGATGCCCCCGAGGGCATGATGACCGACGAAGAGTTCCTCACACGCGTCCTCGCACGCGTCAAGGAACTCAAGGGGGTATAAGCGATGGCAGAGTTTCTCATTAAGAACGGTTTCGTCTTCGACCCGATTCTCGGGATCAAGGGAGATGTGGCCGACGTCGCCATCAAGGACGGCAAGATCGTCGAGACGACTGCTCTCAGCAGCCCGAAGGTCATCGATGCCGCAGGGAAGACCGTCATGGCCGGCGGTGTCGACATCCACGCCCATGTTGCCGGCCCCAAGGTGAACGTCGGCCGGAACTTCCGCCCGGAAGACAAGCTCTTCGGATACAAGCCCAGAAGCGGCATCGAGCGGATGCAGGGCGGGTTTTCTGTGCCGACGACGATCAGGACCGGCTACAACTACGCCCGCATGGGCTATACCACCGTGATGGAAGCGGCCATGCCGCCGCTCTACGCCCGGCACACCCATGAGGAGATGCGGGACACGCCGATCCTCGACCAGGGAGCCTACCCGGTCTTCGGGAACAACTGGTTCGTACTCGAGTACCTCAAGAACCACGAGATCGAGAACACCGCCGCGTACATCGCCTGGCTCCTGCGGGCGACGAAGGGCTACGCGGTCAAGGTCGTCAACCCCGGCGGCACCGAAGCCTGGGGATGGGGCCTGAACTGTGTGAACGTTCACGACCCGGTCCCCTACTTCGACATCACCCCGGCCCAGATCGTGACGGGCCTCATCGAGGCGAACGAGTACCTGGGCCTCCCGCACTCGATGCATGTTCACGCGAACAACCTCGGGAACCCCGGCAACTACACGACGACCCTCGACACGTTCAAGCTCTCGGAGGGCATCAAGCCGAAGAGCAAGTTCGGCCGCGACCAGGTGATGCACCACACCCACGTCCAGTTCCACTCCTACGGTGGCGACTCCTGGGCGAACGTGGAGTCCAAGGCCAAGGAGATCATGGACTACGTGAACTCTCACGACAACATCACCATCGACATGGGTCAGGTGACGCTCGACGAGACCACGACGATGACCGCCGACGGGCCGTTCGAACACCACCTCACCGAGTTGAACCACTTAAAGTGGGCGAACACCGACGTGGAACTCGAGACCGGCTCCGGTGTCGTGCCCTACGTCTACAGCCCGAGCATCAAGGTCTGCGCCATCCAGTGGGCCATCGGCCTCGAACTCGCACTGCTCGCAAAAGACCCGATGCGGATCTTCCTGACCACCGACCACCCGAACGCCGGCCCGTTCATCCGCTACCCGCGGGTCATGAAGTGGCTCATGAGCCAGGAAGCACGCGATCAGCAGTTCAATGCCTTCAAGTACAAGGACAAGGTCATCGATGCGACCAACCTCGCCGGTTTCGACCGTGAACTCACACTCTACGAGATCGCGCAGATGACCCGCGCAGGACCGGCAAAAGCGCTCGGCCTCGCGCACATGTACGGCGGGCTTGCGCCCGGCCTCGATGGGGATGTTGCCGTCTATGACTTCAACCCGAACGAGCCCTACGCACCCGACGACATCGAGAAGGCATTCTTGAACGCAAAACATCTCTTCAAGTCCGGCGTTCAGGTCATCAGCGACCACGAGATCGCGAGCAACGGCAACAAGCGGACGCTCTGGGTGAACGCCAGGGCCAACGAGAACCCGCAGGTGATGCGTGATATCAAGGAAAAATTCCTCCGCTACTACACCGTCACCTTGAACAACTACGAGGTTACCGGACACTATCTCCCGAACCCGTACGTGATCGAGGTTGATGCCACACAGTGAGGTGAGAAAGATGGAAACCGTTACACTCACCATAAAGAACCAGCCCGGGCTGTTCCTCGAGGCTGACAGCATCACCCCCGATGCGTTCGCCGGGAAGAAGGCGGAAGAGATCGTCGACCTCCCTGTTTATGTAGGGAGGGAACAGTTCCGGCTCGGAGACTTCTTCGAGGTCTCCGGCAGGGCCGGTGCGACCCCGGCAGAGACGAAGATCGTCGTCAACGGCGACCTCTCCCGGGTCAAGTACATCGGCATGAAGATGACCGGCGGCGAGGTCGTTGCCAACGGCAACGCCGATATGTACGTCGGAGCCTGGATGCAGGGCGGCAAGATCACGGTGAACGGGAACGTTGACGCCTTTGCCGGGACCGGCATGAAGGGCGGCGAGCTCGTCATCAACGGCAACGCCGGAAACTACCTCGGTGCCGCATACCGTGGAGACTGGCGCGGCATGCAGGGCGGCAAAATCACCGTCAAGGGCAACGCCGGGAGCGATCTCGGCACCTTCATGAACGGCGGCGAGATCGTCGTCGGCGGCGATGTCGACGTCCACGTTGCCACCCACGCCGAGGGTGGAAAGATCGTCATCAAGGGCAATGCAAAGAGCCGTCTGGGGGGCCAGATGGTGGAAGGCGAGATCTATGTCCTTGGCAACATCGATCTCATGATGCCAGGCTTTGCATACCGCGAGGATGTCGATATCGATGTGGACGGCATCAAAGGACGGTTTGCCCTCTACGAGGGCGACCTCGGGGAGCGCCACCGAAAGAGGAAAGGTCAGCCGATCTACGCTAAGCTCTACCAGCAGATCGGGGCCTGAACCCCTTATTTTTTGCCGCGCATACCAGATGATGCAGATCGTCGGAAGTGGGGTGCGATCGCCGAAATAAGAGTAACACAAAATAGCACAATTTTAGGTAATTCATACTACCACGGGAGCGGTATGATAGATACGCTTTCTCGTGCGATTGTCTAGTATCGGGCAGATATCTAATATCGCGCTCCGGATATATATCTGATCATAGGCATAAATAGCAATGCTTATATCATCAGAGAAGGTTATTACTTTTTGTCCCACGAGGACGTGCAGTAGTCACCGTCAGTCACAGTCAGCGATACTTTTAGCGTTCACTTCACAGTTCCGGAATGTATGCACTTTAAAGAGGGTAATGGAGGAAAATTATGGCAAAATACAAGGAAACAATTGACCTGTACGATGATGCAGGCAAGCAGTTGAAGAGCGGTGTGTCGCTTGAGAAGATCAGCCCGCTGGTCAACCCTGCGACCCGGAAGCTCATCGACCTGACCAAGAGGACGATTGCAGTCAACCTGGGCGGCATTCAGGAGTCCCTGAAGACCGGAAAGGTAGCAAAGGGATACGTTCTCGGACGTGAGATGAACCTCGACATCGTCGCCAACAAGGACGCTATCATCGCCAAGATCAAGGAGATGGTCCAGGTCGAGGAGGGTGACAACACCAACATCCGCGAGTTCGGCGGCGGCAAGCTCATCCTCGTCGAGGCGCCCAGCGCCCGCCTGGAGGCTGCATCCACCTACGATGCCGCGATCACTTCGGTCGCAGCCGCGACCACCTACGCGCTCGTCGAGCAGTTCAACATCGGAGCGTTCGACGCAGCGATGGTCAAGGCAGCAGTCTGGGGTTCTTACCCGCACACGATGGACCTTTCCGGTGCCAACGTCACGTCCATTCTGTCGATCCCCCAGAACAACGAAGGTCTCGGCTACGCGCTCCGTAACATCCCGGTCAACCACGCCGTGATGATGACAAAGAGGAACGCGATGCAGGGTGCCGCACTCTCGTCCACCTTCGAGCAGGCAGGAATGTTTGAGATGGGTAACGCCATCGGACCGTTCGAGCGCGCCCAGCTGCTTACCTATGCATACCAGGGCCTGAACGCGAACAACCTGGTCTACGAACTTGTCAAGAAGAACGGATCAACCGGAACCATCGGTACGGTCGTCCAGAGTCTGGTCGAGCGCGGTATCGAGGACAAGGTCATCACCCCCGGCAAGAAGGGAGGGTACTTCCAGTTCTACGACACGAAGGACCCCATGCTCTGGAACGCCTACGCCGCTGCGGGAACCATGGCAGCCACCATCGTCAACTGTGGTGCCGGACGGTTCGCCCAGGCGGTCTCCGCGACACTCCTGTACTTCAACGACCTGCTCGAGCACGAGACCGGTCTCCCGAGCACCGACTACGGTCGTGTCATGGGTACCGCTGTCGGGTTCTCGTTCTTCAGCCACTCGATCTACGGCGGTGGCGGCCCCGGGATCTTCAACGGCAACCACGTCGTGACCAGACACGCCGCAGGCGTGGCTATCCCGTGTGTGGTCGCTGCGGCGGCACTCGATGCCGGAACCCAGATGTTCTCGCCGGAGAGCACTTCCAAGGTCTACGGCGACACTTTCGGCCAGGTTGACGTCTTCAGCAAGCCGATCCAGCAGATCGCACAGGGTGTGTAAATAACATAAGGATGCTAATGACTGACGCCATATACCCTCAGGTTCGAATCGTCTCTGCGCGATTTCTCAGACCCGAAACAGTGGAACAACTCCTGAACAGACTTGTTCAGATATGCGGGATTCGTCGAATGTCCCTCAACGGACAGAACCTTCCCGCCACCGTTCCGTACGGCCCGGCACGGGGGAAACCCAATCCCCACCCGGACCGTAAGGTCATCCATATCGGAGACCAGGACGTCCAGCTCCGGGTACAGGTCGGAACAATTATCCTGGAGCTTGAGGACGAGTCGTCCATTCCGGCAATAGGAGAAGCGGTCGATGAAGTCTTTGCCGATAAGGACTTCTCCTGCACCGTCCAGCAGGGGCGGTACATGAAGACCCAGCCGACGATGTCCGACTTCGCCAAATATGGGCCTGACGCCGACAGAGAGATTCTCGGGCTCGTCGATCCGAGGAGGAAAGACGGTCCCGTCATCATTCAGGGAACCAAGTGACATGCCTATCGGAAGAGTGACCCAGGTCGTCGATTGCCGCGAGAGCATGGGGATGGGAAAAGGAGGCGGTCTCGCCCAGCGTGGGACCATCTCTGAAGCCAGATCCCCGGATGTGATCGTGATTGGAATGTCCCCCGGCCGCAGACACGTAACAAAACCGGTCTGCGACATCACCTCCGGTCTCCGGAGAGAGGGGGCAGAGTTCTCCGTGACTACGCTTGTCCTCAACGCAGGGAGCGGGGTTCCGGCAGATTCTCCCGTCGCGGGTCACGTTCTCGGAGCCTACTTCGGACTGACGGAGAAAGAGATCGTTCAGATTGAGCAGCACAAGGTCGCCATCCTGCACCACGGGAATGTCCGCTCCCATGTCGTGCAGAAGGTCCGGTTTATCCTTGAGCATGTGAATATCCGGGCGGTTGTCGTCTCTCAGGTCCCGATCGACTTCGAAGATCTCGCAAAAGAGGGGATCCGGACAGCGGTGGTTATGCCGCCCCCCGACCGGGTCAAAACGAAAGGCATCGTCATGGATATTGTCAGTGGTGTGACACGAGGTCAGACACCTGGCAGGGAAAAGTTGGCGGCGGTCATTCGTGCCGTTATGAAAGTGCTAAAAAGCACAACATGAGGTGAATGAAAACATGGCATACAAGCCCCAATACGGACCGGGTACGTCCAACGTTGCCGCAAACCGGCGCAAGCAGATGGACCCAAGCCAGAAGCTTGAAAAGATGCGTGATGTGACAGATGAGGATATCGTGCTGGTCCTCGGCCACAGGGCGCCGGGAGCCGCCTATCCGACGGCCCACCCGCCGCTCGCCGAGCAGCAGGAACCCGACTGCCCCATCAGGAAGATTGTGACTCCTACGGACGGTGCCAAGGCCGGCGACCGTGTCCGCTACATCCAGTTCACGGACTCGATGTTCTTCGCCCCCTGCCACCCCTACCAGAGGACCTACACCGAGTGCTACCGCTTCCGCGGTATCGACCCCGGTACGCTCTCCGGCCGTCAGATCGTCGAGTGCCGTGAGCGGGACCTCGAGAAGTACTCCAAGGAACTCGTCGAGACCGAGCTCCTCGACGCAGCCCGCACCGGCATCCGCGGTGCGACCGTTCACGGTCACTCGCTCCGTCTTGCCGAGAACGGCATGATGTTCGACATGCTCCAGAGGAGTGTCCTTGGCGAAGACGGCATCGTCCGCTACGTCAAGAACCAGATCGGCGAGCCCCTCGACCGTGCGGTTGCCATCGGCAAGCCGCTCGACGAGAAGTGGCTCAAGGCCCACACGACAATCTTCCACTCGCTCGGCGGCACCCCGTACCGTGACGACAAGGAATACATCGAGTACGTCCAGCGCATCCACACGCTGCGGACAAAGTACGGATTCATGCCCAAGGAGTGATGAAAATGGCAAAGATTGAAAGATCCCAGAAGCTGTTCCTGAAGGCACTCAAGGAGAAGTTCCAGGGGCAGGACGTCCAGTCCGAGACGACTGAGTTCTACAAATTCAACGGCTACCACCAGTCTCCCCGCAAGGAGGAGTTCGTAAAGGCGAGCCGGGCCATCGAGATGGACCGCGGCATCTCCATGTACAACCCCGTGCGCTGCCACCTTGGCGGTATCCCGCTCGGCCAGCGCCAGCTGATGACCTACGAGGTCAGCGGCACCGGTGTCTTCGTCGAGGGCGACGACCTGCACTTCGTCAACAACGCTGCGATGCAGCAGTTCTGGGACGATATCCGCAGGACTGTCATCGTCAACATGGACCTCGCCCACCAGACCCTGCAGAAGCGTCTGGGCAAGGAAGTTACCCCCGAGACGATCAACGAGTACCTCCACGTGCTGAACCACGCCATGCCCGGCGCGGCCGTCGTTCAGGAGCACATGGTCGAGACTCACCCCGGCCTCGTCGACGACTGTTACGTCAAGGTCTTCACCGGCGACCAGGAACTTGCCGACGACCTCGAGCCCCAGTTCGTCCTCGATGTCGAGAAGCTCTTCCCCGGCAAGCAGGCCGAGGCGCTCTCCGCAGCCGTTGGAAAGTCCCTCTGGCAGGCGATCCACATCCCGACCACGGTCGTCCGGACCTGCGACGGTGGAACGACCTCCCGGTGGTCCGCCATGCAGATCGGCATGTCCTTCATCGGTGCCTACCGTATGTGCGCCGGTGAGGCAGCAGTCGCCGACCTCTCCTACGCCGCGAAGCACGCAGGCGTCATCCAGATGGGTTCCCACCTGCCCGCCCGGCGTGCCCGTGGCCCCAACGAGCCCGGTGGCCTTGCATTCGGCCTCTTCTCCGATATCATCCAGGGGAACCGGAAGTACCCCAACGACCCCGCGAAGGCCTCCCTTGAGGTCGTCGGTGCCGGAACCATGCTCTACGACCAGATCTGGCTCGGCTCCTACATGTCCGGCGGTGTCGGATTCACCCAGTACGCGACCGCGGCCTACACCGACAACATCCTCGATGAGTTCACCTACTACGGTATGGACTACATCAAGGACAAGTACAAGGTCGACTGGAAGAACCCGAGCCCGAGCGACAAGGTCAAGCCGACCCAGGAGATCGTCAACGATCTCGCAACCGAGGTCACCCTCAACGCTATGGAGCAGTACGAGCAGTTCCCGACCATGATGGAGGACCACTTCGGCGGGTCCCAGCGTGCCGGTGTCATCGCCGCCGCGTCCGGTCTCACGACCTCTATCACGACTGGAAACTCAAACGCCGGTCTAAACGCCTGGTATCTCTCCATGCTCCTGCACAAGGACGGATGGTCGCGTCTCGGCTTCTTCGGCTACGACCTCCAGGACCAGTGCGGGTCCGCAAACTCGCTCTCCATCCGTGGAGACGAGGGTGCGATCGGCGAGATCCGTGGACCGAACTACCCGAACTACGCGATGAACGTCGGTCACCAGGGCGAGTACGCCGCGATCACCGGCGGTGCCCACTTCGGCCGCGGCGACGCGTTCTGCTTCGACCCGCGTGTGAAGATCTGCTTCGCCGACCCGGCCCTGAAGTTCGACTTCGCCGAGCCCCGCCGCGAGTTCGCGAAGGGTGCAATCCGCGAGTTCATGCCTGCCGGCGAGCGCTCGCTCATCATCCCGGCCAGATAACCCCAACTCAACTTTTTTTTCCCTAGCGTAACTCTACATGCCTAAAAAGGACATTCCGGGCGAATTTTTACGTTTCGTTGCGATAACGGCGCAACTTTTCGAAACCTTTAATTAAATCATAAACAACTGTTAAATGAACCAAAAAGGTTTTGAACTCATACTCTGGTGCCACAGGCGCCAGAGGAGGATGCTGAATGGAAGAGATCGTATTTGGCATCGGCATTACCGCATTGGCAGGTGCTCTTGCAACCGTCGCCGGCGCTGCGGAAGACGTTGAGTCTGATATCGGATCACAGGGTGACCCGAACTCTCAGGTTCAGCTCGCTCCGCAAATGGGATATATTCACCGCATCTTTAACAAGGCAGTTGCCGGTGAACCTCCCGCGTACGGCTTATGGGTTGCTCTGGGTGCAGGCCTTGCCTGGGCATTCATGGCGATGCAGATAAACCCGATACTTGCAATTGTGCTCGGGAGCGCTCTGGCGGTCTTCGTGCAGGGCATATATGCGACAACAGCATATCTCGGCCGTACTGCAAGTCTCGCTAAATTTGGACAGCCGGTCTATATCGACATCTTGAAGTCGATGACGACCGTGACCATGGCACACGCGTTCGTAGCAATCTTTACGACCGTCGCAATGTGTCACCTGATGATCAGTGCACTCGGCCACCCCTTCCCGCTCCCGCTGTTGGGCCTCGTATGGGGTATCGCGCTCGGTGCAGCCGGATCGGCGACCGGTAACCCCTTCTACGGAAAGGAACGGCAGTACCAGTCGCAGAAGTTCGGAGCCGGTGTTCCGATCTCCGCGTCCGGAAACATTGTTCGCTACGCCGAAGCCGGTCAGCGGAACTCACTCGACAACGGTTTCTTCAGCGCCAAACTTGGCGGCCCCGCGTCGGGTATCTGCTTTGGCCTGATCGTCTTCTTTGAACTCTGGCGTACCGTGGTCTTCGAAGAACTCAACATCTGGGGACCTATCATCGTCGGCGTCATCGTGATCCTGATCTTTGCCATCATCGACCGCTACATTGAGGTCTGGGCAAGGAAGGCCTTCGGACCCTACGCGGCTCCTGAGGAGGCATCATCATGAGCGCACTCGGTGGACCTAAACAGACTGGAGACGTCCAGCCCCCAACGGGGATGGGCCTCGTTATCAGCATTGTTCTTATCGTCGTCGCGCTTGCGCTCGCCTTCTTCCTCGTACAGATGGCCGGGCTGCTCGCTCTCGTCGGCATCATCATCGGCGGCGTCCTGGTCGCATTCGGCGTCCACTTCGTCCCGGTCGGCGGTGCCCCCGCTGCAATGGGACAGGCGCCAGGTATTGCGACAGGTGTCGCGATGCTCGCTGCCGGTGCCGGCCTTGCCGGGCTCTTCGGTGGCGCATGGGCCGCCCCCTTCGGACTTCCCGTTGCCCTCGCCAGCGGTGCGATCGGTGGCGGGCTGCTGATGGCGATCACCTGTACGATGGTCAACGTCATCTACGTCTTCGGCATGGGTATCCCGGCAGCTTCGGGTAAGGTCGCAAAGGACCCGATCACGGGCGACACCTTCCCCGAGTACAAGAGCCAGGGTACCGAGGGGCACGGCCTCCCGTTCATCTCCTGGGTTGGCGGTGTCATCGGCGGCGCACTCGGTGGTCTCGGTGGAACGCTCATCTACCTCGAGCTCCTCGACGTCTACCAGGCGCAGCTGCCCGTACTCCTGAACGCAACGGTCGAGCAGATCGCGCCCGTCGCTGTCTCGCTTGCCGGTATCTTCGCGGTCGGCATGTTCCTGGTGAACGCTGTGCTCGCGGCGTACAACATCACCGGTACGATCGAAGGGCCGCACGACCCCAAGTTCAAGCGGTTCCCGCGAGCAGTCATCGCAGCCGCCGCGGCATCCGCCGTTGTAGGCATCTTTGCGATTGCGCTGCTCGGACTGGTGGGGGTATTCTAAATGTCGGTAAAAATTGAAGTAGGAACAGGCGGCATCCCCCACAACCAGATCCTGATCTACGGCCTCGTGGGATCGCTCGTCCTTATCTACCTGACATACTTAAACACGATCACCAACACCCAGTACTTCTCGTTCTTCGGCGGGCTTGCTGCCGTGGTCGCACTCCTCTGGGGTACCGACACGATCAAGCACCTCTGCAGTTACGGTCTTGGTACCGGTGTCCCGTCGGCGGGTATGATCGCCCTCGGGTCCGGTGTCGTCGCCGCGGTCTTCGGAGCCACGACCGGCATCTTCGCGCCCATCGTGACGATAATTATCGCTGCGATCATCGGTGCGGTGGCCGGAGTACTGGCGAACAACGTGGTCCGGATGGACATCCCGGTCATGATTGTCTCCCTGACCGAACTTGCGATCGTCGGCGCGATGACCGTGCTCGGCCTCGCAGCAATGGCCTGCGGAACGTTCGAATTCCTCGGCATGATCACCGGCACGGCCGTGATCCTTGGATTCGCCGTACCGAGCTACGAATTCTCCGTCATCGGCGGCAGCATTATCGCCGTGATCTTCATGCTCGGCGCCATCGCCATCCAGCACTCCTTCAACGCCTGTCTCGGGCCAGGGGAGAAGCAGGACCGGACACTCATGCTCGCCGCAGAGTGCGGCTTCCTCTCCATGATCCCCGTCGCGATCATCTCGTTCGCGTTCATCGGGTTCCTTCCCGCTCTCGTCGCACTGTTGGTCTCCATCATCGGATGGATCTACACCTACGTGCAGTACATCGCGCTCTCGAAGCGTGACGCCTACGCATGGCTCGACGCGAAGCCGATCCTGGAGCCCAAGGGAGGTGCCTAAATGGCATACATTCAGGTACTGCCTGAGTTCGGACTGGTCGTCGACCCGACGGTTGGCATCATCACCACCGCCGGTGTCTCGTACACCCCCGTGCTCGAGCAGGTAGCAGAACTCGAGAAGATCACCGACGACCTGGTCGGCATGCTCTCCGGAGAGGGCAGCTTCCTGGCATCGTTCCCGAACAGGGAGGGAGTTCTCAACGTCGCCGGAGGCGTGAACGCATTCTGGTACGGCATGGCGATCGGCCTTCTGATTGCCGGTGTCGTAGTATTAGGACTGCTGTGAGGTGAAGAACATGGTTGAGAAGAAATCACCGGCCAGTGGATGGCCGATTGCTAAGGGCGACTTCCACACGGGAGATGCGCAGAGTTGCGTCGCCGTCATCACCATGGGATCCCACCTCGACGAACAGGGCATCGCAGATGCCGGAGCGGCAATCGCCGGGTCCTGTAAGACCGAGAACCTCGGCCTCGAGAAGGTCATCGCAAACGTCATCTCCAACCCCAACATCAGGTTCATCCTCTGCTGTGGTACGGAGGTTAAGGGGCACCTCTCCGGTCAGAGCTTCATTGCGCTGCATGCCGGCGGAGTCTCCGGCGGTAAGATCGTCGGAGCCCAGGGAGCCATCCCGTTCATCGAGAACCTTACCGACGATGCGATCAAGCGCTTCCAGGACCAGGTCGAGATCGTCAACATCATGGAAAGCGAGGACATGGGCACCATCAAGGCCAAGATCAACGAACTCAAGGCCAAAGATCCCGGTGCGTTCGGCGCAGAACCCATGATCGTCGAGGTCAAGGAAGCAGGCGGTGCGGCAGAGGAAGCGACTGGCGAAGTACAGCCGCTCACTGGCGAACTGGCACTGATACATGCACGGATGAAGGTCATCGAGCGGATGGTCACCGACATCGGCTACCGCAACAAGTTTGCCGCCGGCGTTTACTCGGGCAAGATCGAGGGCCTCATGATCGGCCTGATCGTCTCGTTCGTGATTCTGGGGTTCATCCTGCTGGGGTGAGATAGATGGCAGAAGAAAGTACACAGGCAGCAGGCCCCATCCGGATGACCTCGATCAACAGAATGATGGACGACATCCGGTACAAGGCACAGATCCTTGCCCGCACGACCAAACTCGAGTCAGGCATCATGGGCATGGGAATCGTCGGGTTCGCAGTCGGGCTCGGCATCATCATGCTCTGCGTCCTGGTTCCAGCTCTGATGCTGGGGGCGATCTAACATGGTTGAGAAGAAATCACCGGCCAGCGGATGGCCGATTGCTAAAGGCGACTTCCACACGGGAGATGCGCAGAGTTGCGTCGCCGTCATCACCATGGGATCCCACCTCGACGAACAGGGCATCGCAGATGCCGGAGCGGCAATCGCCGGGTCCTGTAAGACCGAGAACCTCGGCCTCGAGAAGGTCATCGCAAACGTCATCTCCAACCCCAACATCAGGTTCATCCTCTGCTGTGGTACGGAGGTTAAGGGGCACCTCTCCGGTCAGAGCTTCATTGCGCTGCATGCCGGCGGAGTCTCCGGCGGTAAGATCGTCGGAGCCCAGGGAGCCATCCCGTTCATCGAGAACCTTACCGACGATGCGATCAAGCGCTTCCAGGACCAGGTCGAGATCGTCAACATCATGGAAAGCGAGGACATGGGCACCATCAAGGCCAAGATCAATGAGCTCAAGGCCAAAGATCCCGGTGCGTTCGGCGCAGAACCCATGATCGTTGAGGTCAAGGAAGCAGGCGGCGCGGCAGAGGTTGCCGCTGCAGGCGCAAACCCACAGTTCCTTGAGATCGAAGAGCGGCTCAACGCTATCGAGGAGAGGATCGAGTTCGTCGATGCAGAGATAGCCCAGCGCGTCGGACGAAAAGTCGGGCGCGACATCGGCATCCTGTACGGACTGGTTGCAGGTTTGATTGTATTCATGATGTTGTTGGTATTACTGCCCAAATTGGTTGGGTACCTGTAAGGAGGATTGACGAATATGTTCAAGTTCGAAAAAGAGCAGACGGTACACGACTTCAACGGTACCATGATCGGCGGGCAGCCTGGAGAGTACCCGACCGTGCTCGGTGCATCCATCTTCTACAACAAACACGAAGTTGTTCTGGATGACCACACCGGAAAGATCGACAAGCTGAAGGCAGAGGCACTCTGGAACCGCTGCCGGGAACTCTCGGATATCACCGGCATTCCGCACTTCATTCAGATCATCGCGGAATACGGCGAGGCCTTCGAGAGCTACATCGATTGGTTCTGTGGAATCGACGACAAGACCGCGTTCCTGATGGACTCTTCCGTCCCGGCGGCGCTCGCCCATGCGTGCGACTACGTCACCCAGGCGGGCATCGCCGACCGTGCGATCTACAACTCGATCAACGGTTCGATCATACCCGAGAACATCGAAGCGCTGGCCAAGAGCGATGTGACAGCAGCCATCGTCCTCGCCTTCAACCCCGCCGACCCGTCGGTCACCGGCCGTGAGAAGGTTCTGGTCGAGGGCGGCGTAGCCGGACAGGAACTCGGCATGCTCGCGATCGCAGAGAAGTGCGGCATCACCCGTCCCATCCTCGATACCGCAGCAACCCCCCTCGGTCTCGGCTCCGGTGGTTCGTACCGTGAGATCCTTGCCTGCAAGGCGATCCACGGCCTGCCGACCGGTGGTGCTTACCACAACATGACGGTCTCCTGGACCTGGCTGAAGCGGTGGAAGGGAACCAAGAAGAACCCGTCCCAGCAGCTTGCCGGCCTCGAGGGCAAAGATGCCCTTATCGAGCAGCTCACCCACCACTATCTCGGTGGCGTGGATGGAATGCGCCAGGCGGCCTGGTCTGCACCCGATATCGGATGCAACATGGTTGCAAGCACGCTCGGTGCCGACCTGATCATGTACGGCCCGATCGAGAATGTCGAGGCGATGATCACCGCACAGGCCTACGTCGATATCGTTGTGCTGGAAGCGGTGCGCGACCTCGGTATCGAGCCCAAGGTGGATACTCACCCGCTCTTCAGGCTCGTCTAACCCCCCCTTTTTTTACGTTGTCCGATTATTACCGTGATTGCCTCGAAGGAGTACACTCGCCGGACGTGAATCCTGCTGGTCTCCGGATACAGCCGGTATCCTGGGAGCATGACGATTATGGGAAGGCCAGCAGGAGAGAAGCGAGCCAGAAATTCAAGCACTGGCGGTGTCTTTTGCAAATTACTGCATCTTGTCACTTTTGTTAGGAATTTTGGCGTGTGGGGGCGGGCGCTATGCCCTCACGCAGAACAGAGAACGTTCGGCTTTGCCGAACCCAGATCTGTCTCTCCCGATGGTCGCGCTCCGGGGGTACTCCGGAGCACGGCTTTCCACCGGGTATCGCCATGACTGCCCCC
>WOYI011313355.1_pt2 | contig 46349 bp, 46 predicted proteins | sample 6423411 | NCBI WGS metagenome assembly WOYI01 (sample SAMN13441803, study PRJNA592873) | oil field metagenome | biome: oil field; feature: oil-well bore; material: oil-contaminated soil; isolation source: oil-contaminated soil from oil-well borehole | place: Germany: Wietze | collected 2016-10-18 ... | reverse complement strand
ACCGATTTCCCGGGTCGCTTCGCTCTCCCCCGCGAGCGGGAGGTACCCCCAGCCCGCTGAACCGATTTCCCGGGTCGCTTCGCTCTCCCCCGCGAGCGGGAGGTACCCCCAGCCCTCTGAACCGATTTCCCGGGTCGCTTCGCTCCTGCCCTCTGAACCGATTTCCCGGGTCGCTTCGCTCCTGCCCTCCCTGGGCACGGTCGCCGACGCGACGCCCCTGGTCGTAGGTCACCGAACCAGAATGGCACAAGCCACGACGCTTACCATTCCGGCGCGCCACCGATACGGATACCTACGCTCGACGCTCCCCCAGCGTGCGGTAGTAGTGTCGTGGCGATCAGCAGGTTGAAAACGCCGACTACAGGCCCGAGCAGTGCTTGTGCGCACGCCGCACACTTTTCGAAATCGAGGACGTAATGAGCGATCTCGCCAACGCTTCCGAAGCGCGGGGTGCGAAGGCGGGCACCGGCGGCAACCGGCGCGGTAACCGCCTACCCCGCGATGAGCGTCGCGGGCAGCTGCTTATCGCGGCCAGTGAAGTCTTTGTGGACCGCGGGTACCACGCCGCGGGCATGGACGAGATCGCCGACCGGGCCGGTGTCAGCAAACCTGTTCTATACCAACATTTCTCATCGAAGTTGGAGCTGTACCTTGCGGTCCTGCAGCGCCATGTCGACAACCTGGTGTCGGGCGTGCGGCAGGCATTGCGCACCACGACCGACAACCGGCAGCGCCTGCGCGCCGCAGTACAGGCGTTCTTCGATTTCGTCGAACACGACAGCCAGGGCTACCGGCTGATCTTCGAGAACGACTACGTCACCGAGCCGCAGGTCGCCGCGCAGGTGAGGGTGGCCACCGAATCCTGCACCGATGCGGTGTTCGACCTCATCAGCCGGGATTCGGGACTTGAAGCCCACCGCGCCCGGATGATCGCGGTGGGCCTGGTGTCGACCAGCGTCGACTGCGCGCGTTACTGGCTGGACAACGACCGGCCGATCTCCAAGGATGCGGCCGTCGAGGGCACTGTGCAGTTCGCCTGGGGCGGACTGTCACACGTGCCACTCACCCGGTCCTGAACTCCCGGTCCTGAACTCCCGGTCCTGAACTCCCGGTCCTGAACTCCTGGTGTCATCCGCCGGAAGTTCGCTATCTCATTGTGCCCTGCGGCTGCTGCGCGCATGCCACTCGAATAGTCCTGCCGTGCAGCATGATTCGGTGTATGACGATGCGTGGACACTAGTTGGTCTTTATGGCTTCAGCACCCACACCGAAGCCCACCTTGCGCCCGTCTGCGGCACCGATCTCGACGTAGGCGATCCTCGCCGAGGGCACCAGGTAGCGGCGCCCCTTCTCGTCGGTCAGCGCGAGCACGGCCGTGGCGTCGCCCAGTGACTTGACGATCGCCCGTTCCACCTCGTCGGGTGTCTGCGCGGTGCTGATGCTCAGCTCTCGCGGGCTATCGGTGACCCCGATCTTGATGTCCACGCTTTGGCCTCTTTCGGTTGTGTAGCGATGCGTCCAACAAAGGCTAGTAGACCAAAGGCTAGTAGACCAAAGGCTAGTAGACGCAGTGCCGACTGCGCCGCTGTGGTCGTTGCGCCATCAGCGAAGCACCCTGACCAGACCGAGTCCGGACCGTGACCTCACCGCAAGCGCGTCAACATCATCCGTCACTTTCGCACCATTAATATCGGCCGGGTACGTACCGACAATATCTGGGAATAACGTTATGAGCAGGCAATTCTCGCCATATTCGACAGCCCGCGACAGCTACTCGGGCAGCGGCTACCGATCGGAGCAACCGGCCGATCAAGCAGCTGGGTACCAGAGTGACCGTGCGCGCAGGCGCGCGGCACGACACGGTGCCGGATACGGCCGCGTCCGGCGCGAGACGCACGGTGCGTACGACAGCCATGACGCTCACGACGCCTATGACGGCTATGACAGCTATGGCGCGGACATCGATCACGACGATCACGACGATCACGACACCGATTACACGGACCACCGGTTTCCGGCGGATTACCACGAATCGCTCGACCGTCGCTGGATCTGGGTGGCCGGTGTCGCCGGCGTCATCCTGATGGTCGCGGTCATTTGCACCGGCGTGATCCTCGGCGGCGGGGACAGCGGCACCGTCTCGGCGGGCGCCACGTCATCAGAAGCCGCAGAGCCCACGGCGCCCACGGTGACCACGGCGCCCACGGTGACCACGGCGCCCACGGAGACCGACGCGCCCAGTGCCGCTGCGCCGGCCCCCGGCGTCCCGGCTCTGCCGCCCGAAACCGTCAGGACGATGACACCGACCCCGAGCGCGTCCGCGGCGCCCACTGCCGAACCCACACCCAGCGCCCCGGTGCCCGCACCGGCACTCGCCGAAGCACCGGTGGCCGACCCGGCCCTCGCCGCGCGCACCATCACCTATCACGTAACCGGTAACCGGTCGCTGATCGATCTGATCACCGTCATCTACACCGACCAGCAGGGAGCGCTGCAGACCGACGTCAACGTCGCGCTGCCGTGGGTGAAGACCGTCACTCTCGATCCGGGGGTCACCCTCGCGTCGGTGACAGCGACGAGCGTCGGCGGTCAGGTCAACTGCTCGATCGTCGACGGCAGCGGTGCGGCCATCGCGGTTCAGGCCAACAACTCGATGATCGCGACCTGCACCCGGTAGCCGATCAGGCCAGCCCGAGCTCCCGCATGCGGCTGGCGTGGTTGCGCTGCAACTGATCGAAGAACTCCGACAGCTGCGCCAGGCCCTCGCTGCTGCTGATCACCAGATCGACCAGCTCGTCGTGGTCGGCGAGCACGAACTGGGCCTGAGTGATGGCCTCACCGAGCAGCCGGCGCGACCACAGGGCGAGCCGGTGCTTCTGCCGGTCGCTGCCGGTGACCGCGGCCCGCACCTCGGCCACCACGAACTGCGAGTGCCCGGTCTCGGCCAGCACCGAACGCACCACGTCGGCGGCCTCGGCGGGCAGCGCATCGGCAATCTGCAGGTAGAAGTCGGCGGCCAGCGCATCGCCGACGTAGGTCTTGACCAGCGCTTCCAGCCAGGTGCTCGGGGTGGTCAGACGGTGGTAGTTCTCCAGCGCGGAGGCATATCGCGTCATTGCGGGCACGGTGTCCACGCCGCGGGCGGCCAGCGCCTCATTCAGCACCTCGTAGTGCCCCATCTCGGCGGCGGCCATGCTGGCCATGTTGATCCGGCCTGCCAGATTCGGCGCCATCCGCGCCTCCTCGGTCAGCCGGTAGAAGGCCGCCACCTCGCCGTAGGCAAGCAGCGCGAACAACTCGGTGACACCCGGATGATCGAACGACACGCGCGGCGTCTGAGTCTCGTCAACGGGGACTGCCTGCTGCGTCGGCGACGTCTGAGGCGTCTGAGAAACCATGGCCCAACTCTAGACTCTGCGCGGTGCGCGACCGAGTAGTGGCTGACCAGCTATCATGGGAGTCAGGTAGCGGCATTTTGAGCTTCTGGAACGACCTTTTTCGAACCAGCCGCTATCTGAGAAATGTGCGTGCACGTGGTTTGGCCCGCCCCCGATCGGCAGGGCCCGACGGAGCGGTGTTCCCCGTCTACCTGGGTTCATCCGCCTTTTACTCGTCATCGTCGTGCGCGCGTGGACGCGACGAGAATTGACACCGAAAGGCTGACGGCAGCGAAAGCTACGCCGACCACAAATATGAATGCACTTGACAGCAAACCGACCATTTCATTCGCCGAACTCGGCGTCCGCGACGAGATCGTCCGGGCCCTCGCCGACACCGGCAAGGAACACGCCTTCGCGATCCAGGAACTGACTCTTCCGCTCGCGCTGGCCGGCGACGACCTCATCGGGCAGGCCCGCACCGGCATGGGCAAGACCCTCGCATTCGGTGTGCCGCTGCTGCACCGAATCGCCAGCGATACCAGTCGCCCGCTCAACGGCACGCCGCGAGCGCTCGTCGTCGTGCCGACCCGCGAGCTGTGTCTGCAGGTCTACAACGACCTGGCCGCCGCCTCGAAGTACTTGCGCGCCGATGACGTGGAGGGTCGCGCCGACCGCAAGTTCAACGTCACCTCGATCTACGGCGGTCGCCCCTACGAGCCCCAGATCGAAGAACTGCGCAACGGTGTCGATGTCGTCGTCGGCACTCCCGGCCGGCTGCTCGACCTGGCCCAGCAGGGCCACCTACAGCTCGGTAGCCTTTCCGTGCTGGTACTGGACGAGGCCGACGAGATGCTCGACCTGGGCTTCCTGCCCGATATCGAGCGGATCCTGCGGCTGACCCCCGACGACCGGCAGGCGATGCTGTTCTCGGCCACCATGCCGGGCCCGATCATCACGCTGGCGCGCACGTTCATGAACCAGCCCACGCACATCCGTGCCGAGGCTCCCCAATCGTCGCAGACCCACGACACCACCGAGCAGTTCGCCTACCGCGCGCACGCACTGGACAAGGTCGAGGTAGTCGGCCGGATCCTGCAGGCCGAGGGCCGCGGCGCGACGATGATCTTCACCCGCACCAAGCGCACCGCCCAGAAGGTCGCCGACGAGCTCGCCGAGCGCGGCTTCAAGGTCGGCGCCGTGCACGGTGACCTCGGACAGATCGCACGGGAGAAGGCGCTCAAGGCATTCCGCACCGGCGAGGTCGACGTGCTGGTCGCCACCGATGTCGCCGCCCGCGGCATCGACATCGACGACATCACCCACGTCATCAACTACCAGATCCCCGAGGACGAGCAGGCCTACGTGCACCGCATCGGCCGGACCGGGCGTGCGGGCAAGACCGGTATCGCCGTCACACTCGTCGACTGGGATGAACTGCCGCGCTGGACGATGATCGACAAGGCACTGGGCCTGAACAATCCCGATCCCGTCGAAACCTATTCCAGCTCACCGCATCTCTACACCGAGCTGAAGATCCCGACCGACGTGACCGGCTCGCTGTCCGCGCCCCGCAAGTCCAAGCCCCGCACCGAAGGGGAACGCGTCGAGCGCACCGAGCGCACCGAGCGTCCGGCGCGTAACCGCAGCCGGCAGCGCACCCGTGCCGGTCAGCCCGCGACGGGTCACCCCGAGCAGGGCGAGACCGACAGCGCCCCGCAGCAGAGCACCGACGGCCCGGCCGCAGATACCGCCGCCGAGTCCGAGGGTTCCGACGCTCCGGCCAAGCGGCGGCGCCGGCGCCGTCCGCGCAAGTCCGCCACTCCCGCCGCCGGCTAAGTGGTTCGACCGGAACGCCGCACGCGCGGCGATCTGATCGCGGCCGCGGTGATCGCACTGATCGTCGCGGTGGCAGCGGGTCTGATCTGGTGGACCAGCGACGCCCGGGCCACCATCAGCAAGCCCGCCGCCGAGCCGGTGCCGAACCTGACCCCGGCGACCCGGGTGCCGGCCGGACTCAAGGAACTGTGGTCGGCACCGAGCGGAAAGACCACGCTGCCGCTGGTGGTGGCCGGAGCGCTGGTGACCGGTGACGGTCGCGGTGTCATCGGCCGGGACCCGGTTACCGGAAACGAATTGTGGAGTTACACCCGCGATCTCGAACTGTGCGGGGTGACCTCGGTGTATCAGTATGCGGTTGCGGTGTACCCGGACTCGCGCGGCTGCGGCCAGGTCAGCACCATCGACGCCGGGACGGGTAAGCGCGGCCCGAGCCGCACCGCGTACGCCGATCCCGAGGTGCGATTGTCGTCGGACGGCAGCACGGTGCTCTCGGCCGGCGACAACCGCCTGGAGCTGTGGCGCTCGGACATGGTCCGGATGATCAGCTGGGGCGCCCTGGATGCGCCGGTCAAACCCAATGTGCCGCAGTTGCCGTTGTGCCGGTTGGTCTCGGCAGGGGCGAGCTCGTCGGCGGTGTCGGTGCTCGAATCCTGCCCGGAACAGACCGAGATGCGGCTCACGCTGCTGCGACCGGCGGATGAGGAAGACACTCCTGAGGTCAAATACGAACAGCAGCCCGGCGTTTCGGCCGATGCCGACGCCCGGGTGATCGCCGTCTCCGACACCACCACTGCGGTGTATCTTCCGACACCCAAGCCGGTGGTCAATGTCGTCGACGACACCGGCACCGTGACCGCCAGCACCTTACTGGCCGCCGCTCCGTCCGATCAGGCTTCGATGACGCGCGCGGGTGACCTCATCACCTGGTGGACAGGCGATTCGGTGCTGGTGTTCGAGGCCAGCGGTCTGCGCTACAAATACACCGTCGCAACGACGGCCGGCGGTGCGCCGATCGGACCCGCTACCGTGATGGCCGGTGAACTGCTGGTGCCTGTCACCGACGGCTACGACGTGTTCAACGCCGAAACCGGCACCGGCATACGACATATCGACCTGCAGCGGCCCGCGGGACAGACCGCGGTGGAGCCGGCGGTCGCCGGTTCGACGCTGGTCGAGCAGCGCGGAGACACTGTCGTCGCGCTGGGGGCACCGTAGCGAACCGTCAGGTTCCGTGCGGGTCAACTGCTCGTTCGTTTCGAAGGTGCCGCCGCGCTGGCCAGCCCTAAACCTCCGGCGTGAAGGTCTCCAGTGCCTTCCCGGACTTCCAGTGCTTCAACAACCCCTCGGCGAGCTCACGATATGCGTTGGCGCCCTTGTTCTTCCGGCCCGCGAGCACCGAGGATCCAGATGCGCTGGCCTCGGCGAAGCGCACCGTGCGCGGAATGGGCGGCGCCAGCACCGGCAGGCCATAGCGATCAGCCACATCCAGCAGCACATCGCGGCTGTGCGTGGTGCGGGCGTCATAGAGCGTCGGCAGCGCACCGAGCAGTTTGAGTTCGGGGTTGGTGATCTGCTGGACATCGTTGATGGTCCGCAGGAACTGCCCGACTCCGCGGTGCGCCAGCGTCTCGCACTGCAGCGGCACGATCACCTCGTCGGCGGCGGTCAGGCCGTTCAGCGTCAGTACCCCCAGCGACGGCGGGCAATCGATCACCACCACATCGAAGTCTCCGGCGATCTTAGCCAATGCGCGCTTGAGCGCGTACTCGCGCCCTGCCCGCATCAGCAGCATCGCCTCGGCACCGGCCAGGTCGATATTGGCCGGCAACAGGGTCATGCCCTCGGCGGTCTGGATCAGGGCAGCACCCGGTTCCACAGCACCCAGCAGCACCTCATGAACCGACACCGCCAATTTGTCCGGGTCCTGGCCCAGGGAGAACGTCAAACAACCCTGGGGGTCGAGATCGACGAGCAGCACCCGTCGACCCTTCTCCACCATCGCCGCACCGATCGACGCCACCGTCGTCGTCTTGGCGACCCCACCTTTTTGATTGGCGACCGCTAATACTCGCGTCACATGTTCATCCAAGCACGCGGATGCGGCGGTGACTGCCCCGTGCGGCAGAATCGCCCTCGTGAGCGTCCATCAGCACCGGTTGTTGTTGCTGCGCCATGGCGAAACCGAGTGGTCGCGCAGCGGCAAGCACACCGGACGCACCGATATCGCACTGCTGGACATCGGCCGCGAGCAGTCCACCCTGGCCGCCGAGGCGATCGGCGACCTTCAACTGCGCGATCCCCTGGTGGTCAGCAGCCCCCGGCAACGCGCGCTGGTCACCGCCGAGCTCGCCGGACTGACGGTGAATGAAGTGTCGCCGCTGCTGGCCGAATGGGACTACGGCGGCTACGAGGGCCTAACCACACCGCAGATCCGCGAGACCGTGCCGGACTGGACGGTGTGGACGCACGAATCCCCGGGCGGCGAGACGGCCATCCAGGTGTCCGACCGAGCCGATCAGGCCATTGCGCTGGCCTTGGAACACATGCAGACACGGGATGTGGTGTTTGTGGGCCACGGACATTTCTCCCGGTCGGTCCTGAGCCGGTGGGTGGAACTGCCGGTTTCAGAGGGTATCCGGTTCTCGATGGCGGCCGCCTCGATCGCGGTCTGCGGGTTCGAGAAGGGCATCCGCCAGATCAGCGCGCTGGGACTGACCGGGCACACCAACCCATGCCTGCCACCGGCGTGACCCCTTCCTTCGTTCTTTCCGGACCGTCGGGCACCCTGCTTGCCGAGGGTATCGACGCCGGGTTCTCCGAGATCGCCGCCGCGCAGCACGCGCTGATTACCGGTGCCACCCCGGTCATCTTGGGCGCGTTGCCCTTTGACCTCAACAGCCCTGCCGCCCTGCACCGGCCGCGTTCGGTCCGGCACACCACCGGATTGCCGGACTGGCCGGACACTCCCCCGCCGGTGATCCACACCCACGACACCCTGCCGCCCGGGCCCGTGCACCGTGAGCGGGTCGCCGAGGTGGTCCGACGACTGCGCGCCGCGGACTCCGCGCTGGACAAGGTGGTGCTGGCGCGCGCGTTGCGCCTGGTGGCCGACGAGCCGTGGGACGCCCGCTCGGTGCTGCGCAGGCTCGCCGGTGCCGACCCCGCGACGACGGTCTACCTGGCCGATCTGACCCCTGCCGGGGGCGACTATCGGGGCCGCCTACTGGTAGGTGCCAGCCCCGAACTGCTGGTCGCCCGCGACGGGGAGACGGTAATCTGCCAGCCGTTCGCCGGTTCGGCGCCACGATCGGCAGATCCGCAGACCGACGCGCGCAACGCGGCGGCGCTGGCGGTATCCGGGAAGAACCGGCATGAGCATGCGCTCGTCGTCGACGTGATGCGGGCCGCGCTGGAGCCGTTGTGTGTGGATCTGGAGATCGCCGCGGAACCGGAGCTGCAGGGCACCGATGCGCTGTGGCATCTGAGCACCCCGATCCGCGGACGGTTGCGCTCTGCGGACACCACCGCACTGGATCTGGCGCTGGCGCTGCACCCGACGCCTGCGGTCGGCGGTGTGCCCACCGATCTGGCCGCCGAACTGATCACCGAGTTGGAGGGCGAACGCGGTTTCTACGCGGGCGCGGTCGGCTGGTGCGATGCCCGCGGCGACGGCCGCTGGGTGGTCTCGATCCGGTGCGCGGTGCTCGACGCGGACGGGCTCAGCGCCCTCGCACACGCCGGCGGCGGCATCGTCGCCGAATCCGATCCCGATGACGAGGTCGACGAGACCACCACCAAGTTCCGGACGATCCTGACGGGACTGGGGGCATCATGAGCGAGTTGATCCGGCGGGCACGGCCCGGTGACGAGGTCGAGATCGTCGCGATGATCCGGGAGCTGGCCGAGTTCGAGCACGCCGCGGACGAATGCGTGGTGACCGAATCATCGCTACACAGCGCTCTTTTCAACGATCAGCCGACAGTGCACGCACATATCGTCGAGATCGACGGCCGGGCCGCGGCGACCGCGGTGTGGTTCCTGAACTTCTCCACCTGGGACGGGGTGTCCGGGATCTACCTGGAGGATCTCTACGTGCGGCCGGATTTCCGCCGCCGCGGCCTGGCCCGGAAGTTGTTGTCCACGTTGGCCGCCGAGTGCAAGACCCACGGCTACACCAGGCTCAGCTGGGCGGTGCTCAATTGGAACGTCAACGCCATCGCGCTGTATGACGCCGTCGGCGGCAAACCGCAGACCGAGTGGACCACCTACCGGGTGTCCGGACCGGAACTCTCAGCGCTGGCCGCCGAGAGCAACCAAATCCCCGGGCCGCTTCGCTCTCCTCCGCAAGCGGGAGGTGCCCCCCGCCCGCCGTCTCAGTCCCGACCCGCCATCCACCGCACCGCGGACGGGCTGAACAACATGCCCAACGCCGCCAGCGCCAGCAGTCCCACCAGGATTCCGTAGACGACGTGGTGGCTGGTGATCACGTACCAGGCGACCGGCAGCAGCAGGAGGTTGGTGGGTACCGCGATGCCGCGGCCCCAACGCCGGCCGGTGATCAACGCCCAGCCACCGGTCAGCACCCCCGCGCCGATCAGCAGAAACCAGATCGCGGTGCCGTAGCCGTTGACGATGTGCTGATCGGCACCGGCCAGCCCGCGCACCACCAGCACGGCGGCCATGATCAGCGCCGCGGCCCCCTGGGCGGCTACCAGAAATCCTGCGTAGCGGACGATCGGCGGCTGCAGGTTCACGACAGCTTGGCGGCGAAGTGGCGCACCGCGTACTCATAGCCGGCGGGCCCGGCACCGGCGATCACGACGTCTGCCACCTCCGACACGAACGAGTGGCGTCGGTACTCCTCACGGGCGTGCACATTGCTCAAATGCACTTCCACGACCGGTAATTCAACCGATCGCAACGCGTCGGCGATGGCCACCGAGGTGTGGCTGTAGGCGCCCGGGTTGATGATGATGCCTAGGCAATCGCCGCGCGCTGCGTGGATCGCGTCGATGAGTTCGCCCTCGTGATTGCTCTGGGTGGTGAGCACCTCGAACCCGGATTCGGCGGCAAGCGCGGCGACGTCGGCCTCGATCTCGGCCAGCGTGGTGGCGCCATAGACCTCGGGCTGGCGGCTGCCGAGCAAGTTGAGGTTCGGCCCGTTGACGAGGAGCAGGCGGCGTGGGGTCACGACCGTACGGTACCGGCGCGCCCCCGCTGGGCAGCAAGGCGTACCGGCGCATTGTCGTTTCCATACGAGGCACATGTCCCGATCGGAAACGTGTCGGTGTCGGCGTGCGCGCCGACTACCTGCTGCACAGCTGGCACCCCAGCACCCGGCCGGCGCGGCTGGATCTCGACGACGCGATCACCTGGCGGCGGCTGCAGATCGTGGACACCCAGGCGGGCGGAGCCGACGACGCCACGGGGGTGGTCGAATTCCGTGCCCAGTACGAGGTACCCGATCGTTCACCTGATCCTCATCGGGTGTGCCCTCAAAGGCCACCGGGCATTGCCTCAGCCGATTCGCCGAGGGCCGTTTGACGGTTAGGCTGGTTCCCCGTGCGTGCCGTGCTGATCGTCAACCCGAATGCGACATCGACGACCCCGGCGGGCCGTGACCTGCTGGCGCACGCCCTGGAAAGCCGCGTCGACCTGACCGTCGTTCACACCGACCATCGCGGTCACGCCATTGAGATCGGCCAGCAGGCCACCCGGGACGGTATCGACGTGCTGATCGTGCACGGCGGTGACGGAACGGTGAACGAGGTGGTCAACGGTGTGCTGCAGGAGTCGTCCGAACACAAACCCGCCGTCGGGGTGGTCCCCGGCGGTTCGGCCAACGTATTTGCCCGCTCACTGGGCATCAGCCCGGATCCGATCGAGGCCACCAATCAGCTCGTCGACCTGCTCGGCGATCACCGGCGCGGGGCGCAGTGGCGGCGCATCGGGCTGATGGACTGTGGCGAGCGGTGGGGCGTGTTCACCGCCGGGATGGGTGTGGACGGTGCAGTGGTGGCGGCCGTGGAGGCCCAGCGGGCCAAGGGCCGCACCGTGACCGCATCGCGCTACATCCGGGTGGCGATCCGCGAGATGCTGGCCAGCGCCCGCCGGGAGCCGCTGCTGACGCTGCAGCTACCCGGCCGCGAACCCGACACCGGCGTACATTTCGCCTTCGTCTCCAACTCGAGCCCCTGGACCTACGCCAACGCCCGGCCGGTGTGGACGAACCCCGGCACCACCTTCGAGACCGGACTCGGCGTGTTCGCCGTCACGAGCATGAACGTGTGGCGGAATCTGGGCCTGGTGCGGCGCATGCTGTCAGCCAAACCGGATATCAAGGCCCGCCATCTGATCCGTGAGGACAACCTTCCGTGGCTGCGGGTGACCAGCAGCTCACCGGTGGCATGCCAAATCGACGGTGACTACATCGGTTTACGTGATGCGATGACTTTTACGTCGGTTCCCGACGCGCTATGCGTCGTAGCGCCGGCCGTCGAATCGTCTTGACCTGCGAGTTCGCTGTGAGCAGCAGAAATTTAGAGCGCAAGTGAGTTGAGTGTAGTACAAACGAGTGAGCGGACTGGTAACCCAGTACCGCAGTGACATTGCCCACGTGTTAACGCGCTTCTATTGACATCTGTTCAGCCTGTGAAACCATCAGATGCAACAGTGCAGAAACATTTCATGTGCACGCGTTAACAGCCGAAAAAAAGCTAGTGCGTCTTTGTGACGTACCGCAACGACTTGACTAGGAGATGGAAGCTATGGATTGGCGTCACAAGGCGGTCTGTCGCGACGAGGATCCGGAACTGTTCTTCCCGGTGGGAAACAGTGGCCCGGCAATCGCTCAGATCGCTGATGCGAAGATCGTCTGCACCCGCTGCCCCGTGACCACCGACTGCCTGAGCTGGGCACTTGAGTCCGGTCAGGACGCCGGCGTGTGGGGCGGCATGAGTGAGGACGAGCGTCGCGCGCTCAAGCGTCGAAACGCACGGACCAAGGCTCGCACCGGCGTCTAGGGATCTACCGCAAAACCACAGACTGCGGCCCCGACAGAAATGTCGGGGCCGCAGTCTGTTTCGTGTCCGGCTCGCCCGCCGGCCGAAATGTCGGGGCCGCAGTCTGTTTCGTGTCCGGCTCGCCCGCCGGCCGAAATGACGCACGACTCCCGCACACGCTCGGCGAGAAGAACAGCGCTAGATCGCGTACCTGCGCTGGCGCCCGAGAGGCACCCGCAGCACCACATCGGTGCCGCCGGAGTCCACATCGTGCATGCCGAGCGAGCCGTCCAGCTCCGCCGTGACCAGCGTCCGCACGATCTGCAGACCCAGCCGATCGGACTTCTCCAGGCTGAAGCCCTCCGGTAGTCCTTTACCGTCGTCATGCACGACGACGTCGAGCCACCGGGCCGAGCGTTCGGCCCGGATGGTCACCGATCCCTTGGTGACATCGCCGTCGAAGGCGTGCTCCAGAGCGTTCTGCACCAGTTCGGTGATCACCATGATCAGCGCGGTGGCCCGGTCGGCGTCCAGTACGCCGAGGTCACCCTCGCGGGTGATCCGGATCGGGGTGTCCACCGAGGCGACGTCGTTCATGATCGGGACGATCCGGTCCACCACCTGGTCGAGGTTGACCTCTTCGTCGACCGACATCGACAACGCGTCGTGCACCAGCGCAATGGACGACACCCGCCGCACCGACTCGTTGAGCGCCTCGCGGCCCTCGGCATTGTTGGTCCGGCGTGCCTGCAGACGCAGCAGAGCCGCCACCGTTTGCAGGTTGTTCTTCACCCGATGGTGGATCTCGCGGATCGTCGCGTCCTTGGACAGCAGCGCACGGTCACGCCGTTTGACCTCGGTGACATCGCGGATCAGCACCGCCGCGCCCGCTGCCTCGCCGCCCACCTGCAAGGGGATGGTCCGCATCAGCACCGCGGCGCCGCCGGCGTCGACCTCCATCCGCATGCTGGACCCCCCGGCCAGCGAATCGCGCACGTGATCGGCCAGTTCCTGGGCCTCGAACGGGTCCGAGATCAGCGGCCGGGTCACCGCAACCATATTGCGCCCTTCCAGATCGGCGGCCAGCCCCATCCGGTGGTACGCCGAGAGAGCATTGGGGCTGGCGAAGGCGACCTCGCCGGCAACCCCGAGGCGGATGAAGCCGTCACCGACGCGGGGGCTGGATCGCGACATCGGCAGATCGCCGACGTTCGGGAAGGTGCCGTCACTGAGCATGTGCACCAGATCGGCGGCGCAATCGAGATAGGCCCGTTCCAGCGGGCTGGCCTTTCGCCCCTCTGCCAGTGCCGTCTGGTGCGTCAACACGGCCACCACCCGGTCGGCATGACGCACCGGCACCGCTTCGACCTCGTGCGGTTCCGGCACCGATTCGACGTCCCGGCGCTGCCCTTTGGGCGAATCCGGTTGCCTCACATCGCTTTCGCGGCCGATCGCGCCTGAGTCGAACGCCGCGCGGACCACCGGCATGTCGATGGCAGCCGACACGGTGCCCACCGCGTCGGCCAGCAGCACCGTGGGGGCGGTATTAGGCCGTACCTGGGCCACACACACCAGGCCGTCGTCATCGCGACACTCCAGGCCGTCGTCATCGCGACGCACCCACATCAGGTAATCGGCGAAGGACAGATCCGCCAGCAGCTGCCACTCCCCGACCACGGCGTGCAGATGGTCGACGGCGTTGCCGGGAAGGACGGTGTGCTCGGCGAGCAGGTCGCCGAGAGTTGACATGGGTCGTTACCTCAGACGAGCTAGCTGATCACCGCGATGAGATCGCCAGCCTGGATGACGTCACCCACCGAAACGCTCACCTCGGTGATGGTGCCTGCGACCTCGGCCAGCACTGGGATTTCCATCTTCATGGATTCCAGCAGCACCAGGGTGTCGCCCGCTCCGATCTGGTCGCCCAGCTGCACCACGACCTCCAGCACGCTGGCCACGATCTCGGCGCGAACATCCTCGGACATCTTCACCCCACTCACTTCGGCTTCTGACTGTCTGCCTACCGGCCTATATCGAACCACAAGACGAAATCGCGCACCGAAGACCACGGGGGAAGAAGCAGTCCGCTCGGCGTGAGATACTGATGGCCAAGTATTCATCTGAATCGGAGGTTCACCATGGCCAAGCGAGGCCGCAAGAAGCGCGACCGTAAGCACTCGAAGGCCAACCACGGCCGTCGTCCCAACGCCTGACACGTCGCGCACCGAACAAACCGCCCGAGCTCTCTAAACGGAGTCCGGGCGGTTGGCGTTTGACGGTCTCTGGGGCTGTCATCCCCGAATGATGGTCTCTGGGGCTGTCAGCCCCGAATGATGGTGGTCCGGCTGATCTCTACCTGCAGGCGCACCCGCAGGCCCTCCGGGGCCTTCTCACCTCGGCATCTGCTGGCGATCAGGTTCTTCACCCGCTCCTCGACGCCGTAATGCCGCAGGCAGGTCGGGCATTCTTCGAGGTGCTGCTTGAGCTTGTCGCGGCTCTCGGCGGTGCATTCACCGTCGAGCAGCGTCCACACCTCGGCGATCACCGCGGCGCACTCGGGATGGTCGGGGTCGACCGGTCCGATCGGCGGCGCCCAACGCTCGTCTGCTCGAAACGACTCGTGGTTGTCACTCATGAGGAGACCTCCTCCGGCTCACCGAGTTGCTTGTCTCGGATGAATCCCCGGTCCCTGGCCACGTCGGTCAGCAACTCGCGCAATTGTTTCCTACCGCGGTGCAGCCGCGACATCACGGTGCCGATCGGCGTGTCCATGATCTCGGCAATCTCCTTGTAGGGGAACCCCTCGACATCGGCGTAGTACACGGCCATCCGGAAGTCCTCGGGCAGTGCCTGCAGCGCCGCCTTGATCTCGGTGTCGGGCAGCGCCTCCAGCGCCTCGACCTCGGCGGAGCGCAGACCGGTCGAGGTGTGCTTGGCGTTGGCCGCCAGCTGCCAGTCGGTGATCTCTTCGGTCGGGTACTCAGCGGGCTGCCGCTGCTTCTTGCGATAGCTGTTGATGTAGGTGTTGGTCAGAATGCGGTACAGCCAGGCCTTGAGGTTGGTGCCTGCACGGAACGAGCGGAACCCGGCGTACGCCTTGACCATCGTCTCCTGCAGCAGGTCCTCGGCATCGGCCGGATTGCGTGTCATCCGCAGGGCGCCGCCGTAGAGCTGGTCGAGCAGTGGGATAGCATCGCGTTCAAACCGGGCCGTCAGTTCGGCATCCGTTTCTGGGACGGGCTCGAGAGCCGCCTCGTCGATATCGGTCATCGCGGGAGAACCCGTCCCTTCTGTTGCGGCGTCACCGAACAGGTCCGGTGTGCACACCGGACGATCCAGGCAGGCCGTTGGCACCAAAATCCCCTATCTGACGATCCTAAGGCTGTGACCGAGACCCGCGCCCGGTTCAGGGCCGCGTCGCCTATCGATGTCACCAACAACGGCGGCCCCGCCTGGCTAAATTCCCGACCGCCCAGAACTAGGCTGACCTGGTGACACGTGCAGCGACCCCGACGATCGCGGCCCTGCTCGCCGACGGCGCGGCCCACGAGATCCTGCGCCATCAACACAGCCCGCGCGCGGAGTCTTTCGGTGACGGACAGAGCGGTCACCCCGCCATCGTGGCCTAGGCTGGCGGCGTGTCAATCTGGTCCGCAGGACGGTATGAGGCCGTCGCGCAACGCATCGCCCCGATCGCCACCCAGTTGGTCGAGATCGTGGACCGGCTGCGCCCGCTCGACGGTATCGCGCTCGCCGATCTGGCCTGCGGTACCGGGAACGCCGCGCTGGCGGCCGCTGCGGCCGGAGCCGAGGTGACCGGCGTCGACTTCACCCCCGAATTGCTGGCCATCGCCGCGGACAAACCCGGCGGTGACGCGGTGCGGTGGGTGGCCGCCGACGCGTCGGCCACCGGGCTGCCCGACCAGGGTTTCGACGTCGTGCTGTCGAACATGGGCATCATCTTCGTCGAGCCGGTCAGTCAGGTCGCCGAGATCGCGCGGCTGCTGCGGCCGGGCGGCTTTCTCGGGTTCTCCACCTGGGTGCGCGACACCGAGAATCCGTTCTTCGACCCCATCGTCGAGGTTCTCGGCCCGCGCCCGGCAGCTGGCTACACACCCGATCAGTGGGGCGAAGCCGACATCATCACCAGCCGGCTGTCCGACGATTTCGACGAAATCTTCATCGAGAACGACAGCCTCACATGGCGATTCGATTCACTCGATGACGCGGTGCGGTTCATCACCGCCGAATCGCCGATGCACGTCGAGGCGCTGGCGCAACTGGACGAGGCCACGCGTGCCCGGCTGGTGGACGCGTTCACCGCCGCCCTGAGTGCGCACTCAACAGCCGACGGGGTCGCCTTCGACGCCTCCTACTCAGTGGTTGCGGCGCGACGCCGCTGAGCCGGGATCACTGCGCCTGGTACAAAATCCCGCACCCGATCGCCGTGCGGACCTCCGGCAACACCGCCTCGGCCAGGGCATCCACCCCGTGGTGAGCGGCCGGCAGTGCGATGAGCGCGCCCAGCAGCGCCTCGTCACCGGTGTCGCGAAGGTAGGTGCGGCGGGCGAAGAACGCCTCCACCTCCGTGCCGATGACGAGTTCGTCAGCGCCGGTGATCTCTTCGAGGATCTGCCCGCACGCAGGCCGGTGCCCAGGGCGTCGAGCACCACCGGGCCGAGGGTCAAAAGAGCCCTTCCCCATGTGCGGCTGCCTCGATCAGTTCCGGGCCGTTGTTGCGGACGCTGTTGACCAGCCGCGACACCTCGCGGATCGCGATGCGATCCAGATCGCCGTGCCCGCGCAGCAGGCCCTCGTCGATCGGCGCGTCGGGGTCCAGCCAGCGGTCCCAGTCGGACGCGCTGATGGTCAACGGCATCCGGTCGTGGATATCGGCCAGCTGTGCCGCCGAATCGGTGGTGATGATGGTGCAACTCAACAGTGGCACACTGTCCTTCAGTGGCGCAATGTCCTTCGGTGGCGCAATGTCCTTCGGTGCGTCTTTGGGCCGCCACGTCGACCACAGGCCGGCCATGAACAGCGGCTCGCCGTCGGCGGCGTACATGTAGTAGGGAGTCTTCGCCGACTTCTTGGCTGTGCCGGTGCCGGGCTTCCACTCGTACCAGCCGTCCATCGGGATCAGGCAGCGTTTGCCCCTGGCCGAACCACGGAACACCGGCGAGGTGGTCAGCGTCTCCGAGCGCGCATTGATCAGCAGTGGGCCCTTCTTGGTGTCGGGGCCGCCGTCCTCGCCGGTCTTGGCCCACGGCGGGATCAGCCCCCAGCGCATCGAACGGATGCGGCGGGTCGACTCGTCATCGGGTTCGGCCCGGGGCGAGCGAAGCGACGGGGAAGAGTGATGCCGCTTGACCACGGCGCTGATGGTGGTGGTCGGCGCCACGTTGTAGTTGGCTCCACCCTTGCCTTTGACCTCATCGGACTTGCCCGCAGAGTCGTTGACGGTCTCGTCGAGCGCCTTGATCTTCTCCGCCAACAACGCCGGGTCGGTGGTCGCCGCAAATCGCCCACACATACCAGGCAGGATAGAGGCTGTGAGCAACTGGCCGGCACCCTCGGCGACCGCCCCCGTGAACGCCACGGTTGCGGTACCCGGCTCGAAGTCGCTGACCAACCGGGCGTTGGTGCTGGCGGCGCTGGGCACCCGGGGCGGGGGGACCTCGACGATCAGCGGGGCGCTGCGCAGCCGCGATACCGACCTGATGATCGGCGCCGTGCAGACCCTGGGCGCCGCGGTGGACGGCGAGGACGCCGAACTGACCGTCAGCGGGGCCATCACCCCCGCGCCCGGCAGCCGCATCGATTGCGGGTTGGCCGGCACGGTGTTGCGGTTTCTACCCGCCGTCGCCGCACTGAGCACCGAGACCGTCATCTTCGACGGGGACGAGCAGGCACGGGCCCGTCCGATCGCGCCACTTCTCGATGCGCTGCGCGGGCTTGGGGTGCAAATCGACGGGGACGGGCTGCCATTCGAGGTGCGCGGGCAGGGTTCGGTGGCCGGTGGTGAGGTGCACATCGACGCGTCGGCGTCATCGCAGTTCGTCTCAGGGCTGCTGCTGGCCGGGGCCACCTTCGACAACGGGCTGACGGTCGTGCACACCGGCGAGTCGGTACCCTCGGCTCCGCACATCTCGATGACGGTGTCGATGCTGCGTTCGGCCGGCGTCACCGTCGATGACGGCCAACCCAACCGGTGGCAGATCGCCCCGGGTGCCGTCGCGGCCCGGCACTGGGACATCGAACCGGATCTGTCGAACGCGGTGCCGTTCCTGGCTGCCGCCGCAGTCACCGCCGGCACGCTGCGGATCAGCCGCTGGCCCGCCGCCAGCATCCAGGCCTCCGGCGCGATCCTGGATCTGCTGGCGCGGGTGAATATCGTTGCCGAGCTGACTGATTCGAATCTGCGGGTTCAGGGTGCACCGAGCTACGGCGGCATCGACATCGACCTGCACGATATCGGCGAACTGGCGCCCGCGGTGGCGGCACTGGCCACCCTCGCCGCCACCGGGTCGGTGTCCACCCTGCGCGGTATCGCCCACCTGCGCGGTCATGAGACGGATCGACTGGCCGCACTGAGCGCCGAGATCAACGGACTAGGCGGGCGGTGCGCCGAGACACCGGACGGTCTGCAGATCACCGCGACGCCACTGCACGGTGGTGTGTGGCGGTCGTACGCCGATCATCGGATGGCCACCGCGGGCGCTATCGTCGGCCTGCGGGTGCCGGGCGTGGAGGTCGAGGACATTGCGACTACCGCCAAGACACTTCCGGACTTCCCCGGTATGTGGGCGGCCATGCTGGCCTCGGATACCGCCAGGTCCCAACCGATGTGAAAGCCCGCGAGTACGACGAGTCCGATGTCCGGGTACGCCCAGGTCGGGGCTCCAAGCCGCGCACCAAGACCCGGCCAGACCATGCCGACGCCGCCGAGGCGATGGTCGTCACCGTCGACCGCGGCCGGTGGGGCTGCGCCCTGGGTGGTGACCCCGATCGGAACGTGACCGCGATGCGCGCCCGGGAGCTGGGCCGCACACCGATCGTGGTCGGCGATGAGGTCAGCATCGTCGGCGACCTGTCCGGCCTACCCGATACCCTGGCCCGCATCGTGCGGCGCGGTGATCGCCGTACGGTGTTGCGCCGCACCGCCGATGACACCGACCCGACCGAACGGGTGGTGGTCGCCAACGCCGATCAGCTGCTGATCGTCGTGGCGCTGGCCGACCCGCCACCGCGCACCGGCTTCGTGGAGCGCGCGCTCATCGCCGCCTATACCGGCGGTCTCTCGCCGATCCTCTGCCTGACGAAATCCGATCTTGCAGCGCCGGAGCCGTTCGCGGCGCAGTTCGCCGATCTGGATCTTCGGATCGTGACGGCGGGACGCGACGATCCGCTCGACGTGGTGGCCCCGCTGCTGGACGGGAAAGTGACCGTCCTATTGGGGCATTCCGGGGTGGGCAAGTCCACCTTGGTGAATCGTCTTGTGCCCGAGGCGGAACGGGCCACCGGATCGGTCACCGGAGTGGGCAAGGGCAGGCACACCTCGACGCAGTCGATAGCGTTGCCACTGCGCGAATCGGGCTGGGTGATCGACACTCCCGGCATCCGCTCGTTCGGCCTGGCCCACGTACAACCCGACGATGTGGTGCAGGCCTTCTCGGATCTGGCCGAGGCGGCGGACGACTGCCCCCGGGGCTGCGGGCACATGGGCCCGCCGGCCGATCCGGAATGCGCGCTGGACACGCTGACCGGGCCCGCCGCCGCACGAGTCGCGGCGGCACGGCTCCTGCTGGCGACGCTGGCGGAGTCGGGTTACTGACGCCGACGGCGATCATGCGCAAACGCCGAACCGCGAGGGTGCGTGCCTGGACCAGACATGCACACTCGCGGTAAGGGTGGTTCGCTATGCGACGACCTTGCCCCGACGCCAACCGCGGACGGTCGCGATCGCGGTCTTCAGGCCGCGGCGCTTGCCGGTGGCCGGATCGGCGACACCGAACCCTTCCAACTCGTCGAACATCCGCTCGCTGCAGGTTTCGGGCGCGTTGTCACGGGTGTCCTTGAGGAACTTGTCCGGCAACGACAGCTTGGCGATGGTGCGCCACGTCTTGCCGTACTGCACCAGGAAGTTCCCGGTGGTGTAGGGCAGGTCGTACTTGTCGCACAGCGCCCGCACCTTGATCGAGATCTCATAGAGCCGGTTGCTGGGCAGGTCCGGGTACAGGTGATGCTCGATCTGGTAGCACAGGTTGCCGCTCATGAAGCGCAGCACCGGGCCGTTCTCGAAATTGGCGCTGCCCAGCAGCTGCCGCAGGTACCACTCACCCCTGGTCTCGCCGACCATATCGGTCTTGGTGAATTTCTCTGCGCCGTCGGGGAAATGGCCGCAGAAGATGACGGCGTTGGCCCAGACGTTGCGGATGATGTTGGCGACGATGTTCGCCTTCATCGTGGACTTGTAGGTGGCTCCCGGTGACAGCGCCGTCAGCACGGGCCACACCACATAATCCTTGGCCACCTGCTGACCGGCCTTCACGCCGAACTCTTTGGCCCGCTCGATGGTCGCCGCGCGGTCGTCACGGCCCTTGAAGATCTTCCCGAGTTCCAGGTGCTGCAACCCGACACCCCATTCGAACAGGGCAGCCAGCAGCGTGTTGAAGATCAGATTCGACAGGTTGAACGGTTTCCACCGGGCATCGCGGGTGACGCGGATGACGCCGTAGCCCACATCGTCGTCCATACCCAGGATGTTGGTGTACTTGTGGTGCATGAAGTTGTGAGTGAAGCGCCAGTGCCTGGATGCTCCGGCCATGTCCCACTCCCACGTCGAGGAGTGAATCTCGGGATCGTTCATCCAGTCCCACTGGCCGTGCATGACGTTGTGGCCGATCTCCATGTTCTCGATGATCTTGGCCACGCCCAAGGTCGAGGCGCCCGCCCACCAGAAGGCTCGCTTGGAGCTGCCGGCAAGTAACAGGCGTCCGACGATCTCCAGCGCACGCTGGCCGGCAATCGCCCGACGGATGTATCGCGCATCGTTCGCGCCCCGGGAATCCTCGATGTCCTGACGGATCGCATCCAGCTCTGCACCCAGCGTTTCGATATCCGCATCGGTCAGATGCGTGAACGCCGCTACGTCGGTAATAGCCACCTATCGGCCCTCCTTCCCTTACTACGATAGCGTAACCTACGCCACCGTAGGTTACCTGTCAGTAAAGGCTAGGCGTCCAGTACGCAGTCGCCGGAAGCCGCCGAGACACAGGTCTGCACCCGGGTTCCCGGCTCGTGTTCCACCCCGGTGCGGAGATCGCGCACATGCCCCTCGACCAGACCCACAACACACGATTGACAGATGCCCATCCGGCACCCGAACGGCATCTGGATACCGGCGCCCTCGCCGGCTTCCATCAGCGACGTCGCGGCATCGGCCGCCACACTCTTGCCGCTGCGCTCGAACGTGACGGTGCCACCGGTGCCATGCGGTGCGGCACGGGTGACCGCGAAACGCTCCAGATGAAGATGCGTGGGGATACCCGCCTCCGCCCAGACCCGCTCGGCGTCGTTGAGCATCGCCTCCGGGCCACATGCCCAGGCCTGGCGGTCACGCCAGTCGGGAACCACCTCACCGAGACGATCCAGGTCCAGGCGTCCCTGGGTGCGCGTGGTGCGCAACTCCATCCGGTAGCCGGGGTGTACGTCGTGCAGGGCGGTCAACTCGCCGGCGAACATGACGTCGGACGCGGTCGGCGCCGAATGCACATGCACGATGTCGGTGATCTGGTCGTGGCGCTGCAGGGTGCGCAGCATCGACATGACTGGGGTGATCCCCGACCCGGCGGTCAGAAACAGCACCGAAGCGGGCGCGGGATCGGGCATCACGAAGTTGCCCTGCGGTGCCGCCAGACGCACGATCGTGCCGGGTTCCACGCCGCCGACCAGGTGGGTCGACAGGAAGCCCTCCGGCATCGCCTTCACGGTGATGGTGATGGTGCGCGCGCCACGCTTGTCCACCCCGCCGCGCACCGGAGTCGAGGTCAGTGAGTAGGAGCGCCAGCGCCAGCGCCCGTCGACCAGCAGACCGATGCCGACGTACTGGCCGGGCTCGTAGTCCAGCGAGAAGCCCCAGCCCGGCTTGATCACCAGGGTCGCCGAGGCCTCGGTCTCGCGCCGCACTTCGATGACGCGACCGCGCAATTCACGTGCCGACCACAACGGGTTGGCCAACTTGAGGTAATCGTCGGGCAGCAGCGGGGTGGTGAACCGGCCGGCGATGGTGCGCAGTGCGTGCCATCCACGGTGGCGGTCTGCGCCCGCAATCTTCGGACGCACCGTCTCGGCTACTTTGGCCGAGACCTTGATTTCACTCTTGGCCACGCGACCTACGGTACCGTAACTTACGCATGCGTACCCGGCTTTGAGCCTGGCCGGAAGCGATATCCGTCACAGTAGATCGAGCAGGAACGGCAGCTCCTGTGGGGCGTACCACGCAAGATCATGGTCCTGGGCATCGCCGACGGCCAGTTCGGCGTCCTCGTCTCCCAGATCGGCGTCGTCGACCAGATCGACGGCGACCAGAACCGCGGCCTCCGCAGCGGCGTTGTCGACGTAGGCGGCGATGACATCGTCGAGGGCCACCGGCCCCGACAGCCGCACCACCGCGTCATCCAGATCCGGACGGATGGTGGCCTCGATTCCCGCGCCGATATCAGCGACCAGCACCGCACGCCGCGGCGGCAGACCGGTCTCGCCCTGGCCGGCAAGCAGACGCAGCGAGGCCAGTGCCGCCTCACGCAGGGCCACCTCGGCCAGCTCGTCGTCATCGCCCTCGGCGTAGGACTCACGCAGCGTCGGCGTCACGGCGAACGCCGTGCCGCTGCGAGCATGGATCAACCGATCGGCCACCAGTTGCTGCAACATCGCCAGAGTCGCCGGTATATAGACACGCACCAAGCGAGGTTAGCCGCCGGCGTCGGAGTCGTTCTCCACCGAGATCACCGGGCACCTGCACGGCGGGCCGTCAGCGCGTGGATTCCAGCAATTCGTCCAGGGATTCACGCAACAACGCCGGTAACACGTCGACATCGCTCATCGCGTCGCGATCGGCGTTGATGCCGAAGTACAACATGCCGTTATAGGAGGTCACCGCTATAGCCAGTACCTGATTCGCCAGCAGGGGCGGAACCACGTACGACTCCAGCAACTTGATGCCCGCGACGTACATCTGCTTCTGCGCGCCCGGAACATTGGTGATCAACAGGTTGAACTGGCGCGCCGAGAAACTGGTGGCCACCCGGATGCCCATGGCGTGCAGCGTCGGCGGGGCGAACCCCGACAGCGTGACGATGGAGCGGGCGTCGACCAAACTGGCCGCAGTGGAATGTGATTCGGTGGTATGGGCGATCTGGGATAGCCTCACCACCGCGTTTCCCTCCCCGATCGGGAGATCGACGAGGAACGGCGAGACCTCGCTGATGGCCTGGCCCGGTCCCGCGGAATCGATCTCGGCGTCGGGGTACACCGAATTCGGCGCCATCGCCCGCACCGTCGACGTGGCGGTCACCGGCTCACCGCGGGAGAGCAGCCAGTTGCGCAGCGCGCCGGCCACCACCGCCAGCACCACATCGTTGACATCGCACTCGTAGCGCGCCCGCAACGCCCGGTAATCGTCCAGCTGGTGCGCGGCCACGGCGAACCGCCGGTTGCGCGACACCGTCGTGTTCAGTGGGCTGCTCGGGGCGGTGCCGCGCGCGACGGTGCGAACCACATCGGCGACGCGGCGGGCGGCCTCGACGAGGGGGCCGGCATTGGTGGCCATCTCACGCACCGTCGAGCGCAGGGCGGCCAGCTGAGCGGTCGGGCGGGTGACCCACTCCCCGACCGCACCGGCGAACAGCTGGAAATCGCTGGGCTCACGCGCCGGGATCCAGATGTCCTCACCGAACGCCGGGGGTTTCGGGGTGCGGTCGGCGATGACGTGCCCGATCTCCAGCGCGGACATCCCGTTGACGAGCGCCTGGTGGGATTTGGTGTAGATGGCGATCCGGTTGCGGGTCAGGCCTTCGACGATGTACATCTCCCACAACGGCCGGGTCTTGTCCATCGGCCGGGATCCGATCCGGGCGATCAGATCATGGAGTTGCGCATCGCTTCCCGGCGACGGCAGCGCCGATCGCCGGACGTGGTATGTGATGTCGAAGTCACCGTCGTCGATCCACACCGGACGGGCCAGCCCCAGGCTGACCTCGCGGACCTTCTGCCGATATCGCGGGATCTGCGGCAGCCGCTGCTCCACGGTGGCCACTATCGACTCGTAGCTCAGCGCAGCGCGCGGTTTGCGCAGGATGGACAGCGACCCGACGTACATCGGGGTCACACTGTTCTCCAAGTGATAGAACGCCGCGTCGGACGCCGACAGTCTCGTCACCATCGCGACGGCGTCCTCCCCTCCCCGCGTCCAGCACAGCATGTCCGACCCGATTCGGACGTTACCGTAGCCATCGCCATTCACTGCGCGCACCATCCACTGCGCGCATCACGGGTGCGCCCGAGCCCCCTCAACCCGTGCGATCATCAATATGACTGTGCCTCTCCAGCAATTGTCCCGTCCGTTTCCGTGCCCGCTGGAGTGCCGATGTCCTTTTTGCCCAACCCGACCCACCCGGTAGCCGCCGCAGCTGCGAACGCCCGGCCCGCCGTCACCTCGCCGATCATCGACTGTGAGCCGCCTGCGCGCGGCGCATCGCACCGCCCGTCACCGCACCCCGCTCAGCACGCCGCCACACTGCGGCCTCGTACGCCACGACACCCGCGCCCAGCCGCGGTCGCCGGCGAGGTTCCGGTACCGCAGGCGGCAGTGATGTTCGCCGACGCCACCCTGCGTCGTGTGCTCGAGGTGGTGGATCGCCGGCGTCCGGTGACCCAGCTCCGCGGGTTGCTGGCACCGTCGTTGATCGACATGGCGCAAACCCTGGCACGGGTTCCGCAGACCGGCGGCGCGGCAGTGCTACGCCGGATCCGGCTGCGCAGCGTCGGATGCAGCGGTGGTCAGGAACACCCCGTGGACCCCGCAGAGGTCGAAGCTGCCGAGGTGTTCGCCGCCTACACCCGCGGGCCCAGAGTCCGGGCCATCGCCGCGCGGGTCGAGCTGGTCGCGGGGCGATGGCAGGTGGTGGCGCTACACATCGGTTAGCGCTTGACATCGGTTAGCGCTTGCGGGCCCTGGCCTGCCGGCGCGCCGCCTCGCGGCGTTCCCTCCGAGTCCCACTCGCGGCCGCTGCGGCGCCGGAGTGCGTGACCTCGGCGGACCCGTCCTCGGCCGGTCCGGAGTAGGTCAGTGCAGGGCCCCTGCCGTCGCTGATGCCCTTGGCCTGCACACCGGCCGGACGTTCCTTGGTGGCTACCTGACTCTGTGCTCGATCCTGACTCTGTGCTCGATCCTGACTCTGTGCTCGATCCTGACTCTGTGCTCGATCCTGACTCTGTGCTTGATCGGCCGCAATGGCTGATGCCTTCTCGGCCGCGGCGGCCGCGAACGCGGCCAGCCCGGAGGCCATCGGCGCCGCCTGAGGCGCGGCCGGGGCGGGCGCGGGCTCGATGGCGACATTGAACAGGAAGCCCACCGACTCCTCTTTGAGTCCGTCGAGCATGGCGACGAACATGTCGTAGCCCTCCCGCTGGTACTCGACGAGCGGATCGCGCTGGGCCATCGCGCGCAGGCCGATGCCCTCCTTGAGATAGTCCATCTCGTAGAGGTGCTCGCGCCATTTGCGGTCGATCACGTTGAGCAGCACGTTGCGCTCCAGCTGGCGCATGGCGCCTTCGCCGCCGATCGCGTCGATCTGTTCTTCACGGTTGGCGTAGGCACGCTCGGCGTCCTTGACCAACGCATCGAGCAGCTCTTCGCGAGTCAACTCCCCCGGCTCGCCGACGGCGTCCGAGTCGATCAGGTCGTGATGATCGATGCCGACCGGGTACAGGGTCTTGAGCGCCTCCCACAGCTTCTCCAGGTCCCAGTCCTCGGAGTAACCCTCGGCGGTGGCGCCGGTGACGTAGGCGGTGATGACGTCGACCATCATGTCGTGCGCCTGCTGCTGCAAGTTCTCGCCCTCAAGGATCATCCGGCGCTCGTCGTAGACGACGGTGCGCTGCCGGTTCATTACCTCGTCGTACTTGAGGACGTTCTTGCGGACCTCGAAGTTCTGTTGCTCGACCTGGGTCTGCGCGCTCTTGATCGCGCGGGTCACCATCTTCGCCTCGATGGGCACGTCCTCGGGTAGGTTCAGCCGGGTCAGCAGCGTCTCCAGGGTGGCCCCGTTGAAGCGGCGCATCAACTCATCGCCCAACGACAGGTAGAAGCGGGATTCACCCGGGTCGCCCTGACGCCCGGAGCGGCCACGCAGCTGATTGTCGATGCGGCGGGACTCGTGCCGCTCGGTGCCCAGCACGTACAGACCACCGGCGGCGATGACCTCCTGGGCCTCCGCCTTGGCCTCCGCCTTGATCTTGCTGACCGTCGGCTCCCAGGCGGCCTCGTACTCGTCCGGCGTCGCGACCGGATCCAGGCCCTGCTCCTTGAGCCGCAGGTCGGCGAGGAACTCGACGTTGCCGCCGAGCACGATGTCGGTACCACGACCGGCCATGTTGGTCGCGACGGTGATAGCGCCACGCCGGCCGGCCTCGGCGATGATGTTCGCCTCGGACTCGTGGTACTTCGCATTGAGCACGTTGTGCGGCACCTTGCGCTTGGCGAACTGCCGCGACAGGTACTCGGAACGCTCGACCGAGGTGGTGCCGATCAGGACCGGCTGGCCCTTCTCGTAGCGCTCCACGACATCGTCCACGACGGCGATGTACTTGGCTTCCTCGGTCTTGTAGATCAGGTCGGACTGGTCCTCACGGATCATCGGGCGGTTGGTGGGAATGGACACCACGCCGAGCTTGTAGATCTCGTGCAGCTCGGACGCCTCGGTCTGGGCGGTACCGGTCATCCCGGCGAGCTTCTCGTAGAGCCGGAAGTAGTTCTGCAGCGTGATGGTCGCGAGCGTCTGGTTCTCGGCCTTGATCTCGACGTGCTCCTTGGCCTCGATGGCCTGGTGCATGCCCTCGTTGTAGCGCCGGCCCACCAACACGCGGCCGGTGAACTCGTCGACGATGACGACCTCACCGTTGCGCACGATGTAGTCCTTGTCGCGCAGGAACAGTTCCTTGGCCTTCAGGCAGTTGTTCAGGTAGCTGACCAGGGGCGAGTTGGCGGCCTCGTACAGGTTCTCGATGCCCAGCTGGTCCTCGACGAACTCCACGCCGATCTCGTGCACACCGATGGTGCGCTTGCGGAGGTCCACCTCGTAGTGGACGTCCTTCTCCATCAGTGGCGCGAGCCGGGCGAACTCGCTGTACCAGCTGGAGGCGCCGTCGGCCGGTCCCGAGATGATCAGCGGGGTGCGGGCCTCGTCGATCAGGATGGAGTCGACCTCGTCGACGATGCCGTAGTTGTGGCCGCGCTGCACCATCTCCTGGACGGAGTGAGCCATGTTGTCGCGCAGGTAGTCGAAGCCGAACTCGTTGTTCGTGCCGTAGGTGATATCGGCTGCATACGCCGCCCGACGCTCGTCGGGCGTCAGCCCGGAAAGAATGACGCCGACGTCCAGGCCCAGGAAGCGGTGCACGCGGCCCATCTGCTCGCTGTCGCGTTTGGCCAGATAGTCGTTGACGGTGACCAGGTGCACGCCCCTGCCCGACAGCGCGTTCAGGTAGGCCGGCAGCACGGCGGTCAGGGTCTTGCCCTCACCGGTCTTCATCTCGGCGACGTTGCCGAAATGCAGCGCCGCGCCACCCATCAGCTGGACGTCGAACGGACGCTGACCCAGCACCCGCCAGGCCGCCTCGCGGGCGACCGCGAACGCCTCGGGCAGCAGGTCGTCGAGATCTTCGCCGCCCTCGACGCGTTTGCGGAACTCGTCGGTCTTGGCGCGCAACTCGGCGTCGGACAGCCTCTCGACGTCGTCGGACAAGGTGTTGACATAGTCGGCGACCTTCTTGAGGCGCTTGACCATGCGGCCTTCACCGAGACGGAGCAACCTATCGAGCACGCTATTTCCCCTGTGGGTCGATGAATAGTGTCAGCCGGTCGACGCAGCCGATCCACGACGCAGCCGATCCACGGGTCGCTGCGCACCAGCCCGCCAATACTCCATCGTAGGCGACCGCGCAGGGTCGCCTACGGAAAGTGCCCGTGCACGTGTCCCGGGAACGCAACGAGCCCCCGGCTTGGCAGCCGGGGGCTCGCGCATGGTGGCGGCTCAGGCCAGCCGGATGAGTCCGTAGTCGTAAGCATGCCGGCGGTACACCACCGACGGCCGATCGGATTCCTTGTCGTGGAACAGGAAGAAGTCGTGACCGACGAGCTCCATCTCGTAGAGCGCATCGTCGATGCTCATGGGTGTGGACTCGTGGTCCTTGGTACGCACGATGCGCCCGGGCTGGTAATCGGGTTCGACGGCGAACAGATCGCGCGGAGCGGGCGCTTCGACGGCGGCCAACTCCGCGGTGGCCTCGTGGACCGAGACCGGCGTCTTGTCCCCGTAGTGAACCTTGCGCCGATCCTTACTGCGACGGAGCCGGGCTTCGAGTTTGCTTGCCGCCGACTCCAGTGCGGTGTAGAAGCTGTCCGCACAGGCCTCGCCGCGCACCACTGGGCCGCGACCGCGTGCGGTGATCTCGACGTGCTGGCAGTTCTTGCGCTGACGCCGGTTCTTCTCATGGTCGAGTTCCACGTCGAACAGGTAAATGGTCCTGTCGAAACGCTCCAGCCGTGCGAGCTTCTCCGAGACGTAGACCCGGAAGTGGTCGGGTACCTCGACGTTGCGGCCCTTGACGACGACGTCGGCGTTGAGCGCCGGCGCATCTGTCGATTGGTCGTGATCATCGAGAACCATGGTGGAGCTGTTGGAGCTGTTGGTCTCCACGGAATTCGTTGACATGCTTGACAACTCGTTTCTGTCGGAAGTCGCACGCGCATGACGTGCCCGGATCGTACAAATACGCCTTCGGGACGTTGCATGTCGCTGCGCCCGCCGGCGTCAGGGGTCGAATAATCACCTCCAACCGCACTCGGCAGTCCCGGAACCACACGGGCGCCCGCTGCCGGGTGCCACCGCAAGGTTCACGGGTCATTGGCCCGACGGTAGTCCGTGTTCACCTGAGTGCGCCACCAATTTCGCAGACCTGTTTTGAAGTCTTCATCTCCCAGCAATAGACCAGGGAGTTTTCCCGGCGTCCTCATGCGTTGGCCAGTGCCAGCACCGCGAGCACCTGTACGCCTGCTGTTTGCAGGGCACGTACCGACTCGCACGCGGTCGCACCGGTGGTGACGACGTCATCGACGATCACCGCGGGACCCGGCACCGGTCTGGTCAGCCGGACCCGGCCCGCCAGATTCCGCTGCCGGTCCGCACTGGAGAGGCCGACGGAATCCCGGGTGCGGCCGGTCAGTCGGAGCGCCCGCCGCACCGTGATGCCGGGTATATCCGTGGTCGCCCGCTGGGCCACCCTGGTCACCGGGTCACCGCCGCGGCGACGCGCGGCCATCCGGCGGGTCGGTGCGGGCACCAGGATCAGCGGCGCCTCCAGCAGTCCCCAGCCCAGCAGCCGGGACAGGCCGGTGTGCAGCGCCGCGGCCAGCGGGGCGACCAGATCGGCACGGCCATGTTCCTTCATGGCGACGATCGCCTGACGGCGAGCGGCGGCATACCGGCCCAGCGACAGCACCGGAACCCCGGGATCGAGCCGGGGCGTCACCAGGCGGGGCTCGTCGGCGCGGGCGGTCAACTCCGCCGCGCACGCCGGACACCACCGCGTCGACGGAGCACCGCAGCCACCGCACTCCAGCGGCAGGATCAGGTCCAACAGCACGGGTCGAGTGTCACTCCCGGGTCCGACACAGTCGGCGCGCAGCCGCACCCGCCGCGGCGTCAGCCCGGTAGGACCGGCAGGGCGCCGGCGATCATCAGCGGGCGCACTTCCGACCAGATGAGGTCGTCGTCGGCCGCGGACCCGGATAGCTGCAGGACCCCACGCCGGTCGGCGACGTACACCGTCGACGGGTTGGCAGCGACCACCGTCACCGGGCCTGCGAGATTGCCAACGGGCCCGTCGGAGTTGACACCATCGAGATTCACGTACGACACCGGATGGGCGCCGTCGGTGCGGGTGACGACGATATCGTCGCCGGTGCGCCAGGACAGCGAGACCGCCGTGTCGCCCAGCCCGAAACCGAGCCGGCGCGGATAGGTCAGTGCGTACTGGCCGCCCGGGGTCTGCTCCACGCCGGCGAGGATCACCCGCCCGTCGATCACCATCGCCGCCCGGGTGCCGTCCCGCGAGAGCTGCAGTTCGGTGATGGCGCCCGCGAACTTCGCCGAGAGCGCGGTCGAGTCCACCGGGATGCGGGCCGGCTGCCCGGAGGCTGCCTCCTGCAGCACCCGCACCACGTTGACACCGTCGACCACGATCCAGATGGCATCGTCGAGCGACCAGCTGGGCCGCGTCAGGGTGCGGCCGTCGAGGGCCTGTCCGGCGTCACCTCCGATCGGACCGATCCACAGCGAGGACGTCATATCCGGTGCGCCTGCGCGCAGCGCCATCACCGAGGCCACATCCTGCCCACTGCGTGACAGCGCCGCCGACACCTGAGCGGGCATCTGCCCGAACGGCCCGGGTACCCGGGGTGCCCGCTGACCGTCCAGGGACACCAGCGATCCGCCCACCAGGGCGTGCAGCCCGGCGCCCGCACCGTCGGCCGCACCCGGGTCGCTGGCCGCCACATCGGCGGTGTCCCATCCTTCGGCGAACCGGTCGTCCAGTGCCGCACCGTCCACATTGATCACATACGGGCCGTTGATCCCGGCCCGAGACAATGTCCAGATGAGTTGGGCGGCAAGCAGTTGACGGGTGTGCGGGTCGGTCGTGGACAGGTTCTCCAGCTCGATGCGGGTCCCTCCGTAGCCGCGACCCACCCCCGTCTTGCCACCGTCGGCCCGGGTCACCGGACCGCGCAGGCGTAGCGGTGCGGCCAGCAGGTTGCGCACAGTGCGGGCCATCTCGGGTCGCGGACCGCTGATCAGCTTGGTGACCAGTTCGGTGGCCAGCTGATCGGAATCGGGGACCGCCACGTAGCGCGGGTCGGGCACCATAGTGTTGCCGGTTGGATCGGTGAAGTAGAGGGTGTTGCGCTTGTAGGTCTGCTGAAACTGCTGCCAGTCCAGGAAAACCCCGTTGGGCAGCCGGTCGATGCGCCAACCTCCGGCAGTCTTCACCAGCTCGATCGCACCCGGATCGGGCAGCGCACCCTCGGCCGTCTCGAACACGCCCAACTCCGACAGTGACCCGAGGATGTCGGCCTGCATGCTCACCGTGACGAGGTCCGGCCTGCGCGTCTCGGTGAAGACGACCCTGTCGATCAGCAGCGCACTGCCGGCGTCATCCCAACTGCGCGAAGCGGATTCGGTGAGGAACTGACGTGCTGCCAGGTGGCGGTTGGCGGGATCGGCGGTGGCCTTGAGGAATTCGCGCAACAACACATCGGGTTCCATGCCCGGCGTCGGTGTCGGCAGGCTCGGTGGCGCCGGCCGGTCGACGGTCCCGATGGCCTGCGGCGCCGAAGAACTCGGCACCCCGGCACAACCGGCAATCGTCACCGCGGCGAGCATGGTGGCCGTCGCCACGCACAACAAATTCAGGGCGTGCTTCATACGCCCTCCGACTCACGGTCGCGCCGCAGGGCCGCGGGATCCTTGACCCGCGCCTGCGGTCCGGTGGATCCACCCGACAGCCCGGGCGGCTTGAGCGGCAACGGGCTTGTGGTGACCTTGTGGCCACGCACCAGCGGCAGAGTCAACCGGAAACAGGCCCCCTTGCCGGGCTCGCCCCACGCCTCGAGTCGGCCCTGGTGCAGCCGGGCGTCCTCGATGCTGATGGCCAATCCGAGCCCGGTACCGCCGGATCGGCGCACCCGCGAGGGGTCCGATCGCCAGAACCTGCTGAACACCAGCTTCTCCTCGCCGGGCCGCAGTCCGACACCGTGATCGCGAACCGTGACCGCGACCGTGTCTTCGTCGGCGGCCATCCGGATCTCCACGGATTTGCGCTCGGCGTGGTCGATGGCGTTGGCGATCAGGTTGCGCAGAACGCGCTCCACCCGGCGCGGATCGACCTCGGCGATCACCCCGTCGGCCGGCATGTCGACATCGAGCTGGACGCCGGCGTCGGCCGCGAGGTGACCGACATTGTCCAGCGCGCTCTGCACGGTGGCGCGCAGATCGACTGCCTCCACGGCGAGTTCGGCGACACCGGCGTCGTGACGCGAGATCTCCAGCAGGTCGGCGAGCAGCGTCTCGAAGCGATCCAATTCGTTGACCATCAGTTCGGTGGACCGGCGTAGCGCCGGGTCGAGATCCGCACTGTGGTCATGGATCAGGTCGGCGGCCATCCGCACCGTGGTCAGCGGGGTCCGCAGTTCGTGGCTGACGTCGGAGGTGAACCGCCGCTGCAGGTTCCCGAATTCCTCGAGCTGGGTGATCTGGCGGGACAGGCTCTCGGCCATATCGTTGAACGACACCGCCAGCCGCGCCATGTCGTCCTCGCCGCGCACCGGCATGCGTTCGGTGAGATACCCTTCGGCGAACCGTTCGGCGATCCGCGATGCCGAGCGCACCGGCAGCACGATCTGGCGCGCCACCAGCAGTGCGATCGCCGCGAGCAGACCGAGCAGCACGATGCCGGCGGTGGCCATCGTGCCGCGCACCAGGGCGATGGTGGATTCCTCGTTGTTCAGCGGAAAGATCAGGTACAGCTCAAGATTGGTGACCGGGGATGTCGTGGGGCTGCCCATGATCAGTGCCGGGCCGGAGAATCCGTCGGTGTGCACCACCGAGTACTGGTAGCTGACCTGACCCGCCTTGACGAAATCGCGGAGAGCGTCGGGAATCTGCTGTACCGGGCCGGCGGCGGTCGCCTCGCGCGGACCGTCGCCGGGCACCACGAGGACGGCGTCGAAGGCACCGGCCAGCCCGGGGCCCGCGTCGGCCTTGCGATCGATGAGGGTGTTGCGCGCCAGCTGCAGGCTGCTGTCCAGCGAACGGGTCTCCTCGCCACCCACGATGCCGCCCACGGTGTCGCGGGCACGCTCAACCTCCTCGGTGGCGGCACCCACCTTGACCTCGAGGATGCGATCGGTGATCTGACTGGTCAGCACGAAACCGAGCACCAGGATCACGGCAAGCGACAACCCCAGAGTCAGCGACACCACTCGCAGTTGCAACGAACGGCGCCAGGCATAGCTGACCGCACGGCCCAACGCGCCCAGGCCCCGCAGCATCGGGGACGAGCCTCGGAAACGGCTACGGACCCGGCGTCGCGTACCCCAGATCACGAGCGCCACCCAGCCGCGGGCCCACCGATCACGGAGGTCCGGCCTTGTATCCCACTCCTCGAACTGTCAACACCACCTGCGGGTTCTCCGGGTCGGTTTCCACCTTGGCCCGCAGCCGCTGGACATGCACGTTCACCAAACGGGTGTCGGCGGGATGTCGGTATCCCCACACCTGTTCGAGCAGCACATCACGAGTAAACACCTGGCGCGGTTTGCGTGCCAGCGCCACCAACAGGTCGAACTCCAGCGGGGTCAGCGAGATCTGTTCTCCGGCGCGGGTGACCTTGTGCGCAGGCACGTCGATGTCGATGTCATGGATGGACAGCATCTCGGCCGGCTGGTCGTCGTTGCGGCGCAGGCGGGCCCGCACCCGCGCGACGAGTTCCTTGGGCTTGAAAGGCTTCATCACGTAGTCGTCGGCGCCGGACTCAAGACCGAGGACCACATCGACGGTGTCGGTCTTGGCGGTCAGCATGACGATCGGCACACCGGAGTCCGCGCGCAGCACCCGGCAGACGTCGATACCGTTCATGCCCGGCAGCATCAGATCCAGCAGCACCAGGTCGGGCCGCAGTTCGCGGACCGCGGACAGCGCCTGGGTGCCGTCACCGATGACGGCCGTGTCGAATCCCTCCCCGCGCAGCACAATGGTGAGCATCTCCGCCAGCGAGGGGTCGTCGTCAACAACCAGAATCCGTTGCCTCATGGTGACCATGGTGTCACCACAAGGGGATAAAATCCGGGTGCCACACGCAGTTTTCGCGGGCATATCCGCCGGGGTCAGCCGATGCGGTCGAGGATTGCGAGGAAGATGTCGGTGGCGGTGCGTCCCGACTCAGCTGCCGCGCAGCAATGCGGCAATCGCGGCCGGGTCCGAATACGGCGGCACCACCACCCATTTTCCCGCCCAGTGCGCGGCGGCCAGCCCGGCGTAGGCGGAGGCGGTGCGCTGCTGCAGTCCGCGGTCACGTTCATAGGCGTCGCGGGCACGGTCGGCGTCCTGCTCGGCGCGCTGCCGCGCCCTCTGGTCCGCCATTTCCACGGAAACATCCAGCAGTAGTTGGTAGTCCGGTTTGGGGAGCTGGAATCTGTCGAACTCCAGCCGATACACCCAGTCGACGACGTCGCCGTCGACGTCCTGCTGCAGACGTGCCGCGCTGTAGGCGGCGTTGGACGCGACGTAGCGGTCCAGGATCACGACGTCGCGGGCGGCCCGCAGTTGTTCGATGTCGTCCTTGGCGCCGGCCCGGTCCAGCGCGAACAGTGTCGCCATCGCGTACACGGAGTCGGCGAGGTCACCGTGGCTGCCCCGCAGCGCCTCGGCCGCGAGGTCGGCATGCACCGAGGCGCCGTAGCGCGGGAAGGCCAGTGTTGCGACGGTTTTCCCGTCGGCCTCGAACGCCGCGCGCAGTCCCTCGGTCAAGGTTCGTTTACCCGCGCCGTCCAGACCTTCGATCACGATGAGCACGCGGCGAGCCTAGCCGTGTCCGTCGCCACCCGCGGACGTCAATCGAGGCTGGTCGCCTGCAACACGAGGGTAGCCCGTTCGCGGTCCAGGAACGCATAGGTGCTGGTCGAGTCCGATGAGAACCCCGTGTCGAGAAGTACGCCGGTGAGGAACGGGCCCTTGGGCACCTCGGGCTGGAGCACGTCCTGGACCCTCGGGGCTCGACCGGTGTCGGTGGGCTCGAACTGGGCGACCATGGCCTCGGCCACGGTCGGCGTCAACCGCACCACGGCGTCGGTCCACGAAACCCCAGTCTCTGCATCTCCTGCCGCCGGGTCGTCCCATTGCAGCCAGACCACCGATTCCGGTGCTCCGATACCGGGAAACTCCTTGGCCAGACCGGCGATATCGCGATGCACCTCCGCCGGCGGTGCCGAGACATCTGGAGCCGGCTGCTCCGGCGCGCCGGAGCAGCCGGTCGCCACGGCGGCCCACAGGGCCGCCGTGGCGAAACCGGACAGGATCCGCACGCTACTCAGTACCGGTAGTGCTCCGGCTTGTACGGGCCGTCGACGTCGACGCCGATGTACTCGGCCTGCTCCTTGCTGAGGCGCGTCAGCGTCCCACCGAGAGCCTCGACGTGGATCTTGGCAACCTTCTCGTCGAGATGCTTGGCGAGGCGGTAGACCTCGTTGTCGTACTCGTCGTTCTTGGTCCACAGCTCGATCTGGGCGATCACCTGGTTGGAGAAGCTGTTGCTCATCACGAACGACGGGTGGCCCGTCGCATTGCCCAGGTTGAGCAGACGACCCTCCGACAGCACGATGATCGAGTGGCCGTCCTCGAAGACGAACTCGTCGACCTGCGGCTTGATGTTGATCCGGCGGACCGTCGGATCACGCTCGAGGCGGGCCATCTCGATCTCGTCGTCGAAGTGGCCGATGTTGCCCAGGATCGCCTGGTGCTTCATCGCCTTCATGTGCTCCAGGGTGATGATGCCCCGGTTGCCGGTGGCAGTGATGACGATGTCCGCCCAGCCGATGGCCTCTTCGACCGACTTGACCTCGAAACCGTCCATCAGCGCCTGCAGCGCGTTGATCGGGTCGATCTCGGTGACCGCGACGCGGGCACCCTGCGCCTTGAGGGCCTCGGCGCAGCCCTTGCCGACGTCGCCGTAGCCGCAGACCAGCGCGGCCTTGCCGCCGATCAGTACGTCGGTGCCACGGTTGATGCCGTCGATCAACGAGTGCCGGGTGCCGTACTTGTTGTCGAACTTGCTCTTGGTGACCGAATCGTTGACGTTGATGGCCGGGAACGACAGTTCACCGGCAGCGGCGAACTGGTACAGCCGCAGCACGCCGGTGGTGGTCTCCTCGGTGACGCCCCGGACAGACTCGGCGATCTTGGTCCACTTGTCCTTGTCAGTCTCGAAGCGCTTGCGGGCCAGCGCCAGGAAGACCTTCCACTCATGGGAGTCGTCGTCCTCGCCGGGGGGAACCACGCCGGCCTTCTCGTACTGCGCGCCGCGCAACACCAGCATCGTCGCGTCACCACCGTCATCGAGAATCATGTTCGCGGGCTCACCGGGCCAGGTCAGCATCTGCTCGGCGGCCCACCAGTACTCCTCCAGTGTCTCGCCCTTCCAGGCGAAGACCGGGGTGCCCTTGGGCTCCTCGACGGTGCCATGCGGCCCGACGACGGCGGCCGCCGCGGCATGGTCCTGGGTGGAGAAGATGTTGCAGGACGCCCAGCGCACCTCGGCGCCGAGCGAAACCAGGGTCTCGATCAGCACAGCGGTCTGAATGGTCATGTGCAGCGAGCCCGAGATGCGCGCGCCCTTGAGCGGTGCCACGTCGGCGTACTCGCGACGCAGCGCCATCAAACCGGGCATCTCGTGCTCGGCGAGGCGGATCTCCTTGCGGCCGAACTCGGCCAGCGAAAGATCAGCGACCTTGTAGTCGATGCCGTTGCGTACGTCGGCGGTCAACTCAGTCATGTGGTTGGAGCCCCTTTTTTCGTCGTTCTCGATCAGGCATCGGTTTTGATCGAGCGTTGCCTCTGAGCGCACTCGCTGTGCGCGGACGACACCGGTGGCCTGCGGGCTCGCGGGACAGGCGCTTCTTCAGAGCTCTGCCAGCTACCGGGTGTCTATGACACCGTACCGCTCGGCGAACGGCGTCATGAGGCTCGGCCCCGTAGACGCGACCGACGTTGTTGCTATGACCCTGCGACCTCGACCATCTCGAAATCCGTCTTGGCCGCACCGCAGTCCGGGCAGCACCAGTCCTCGGGGATGTCATCCCACCGGGTGCCCGGGGCGATCCCGTCCTCTGGCCAGCCCTTGGCCTCGTCGTACTCGAATCCGCACTGCATGCACACGAACAACTTGTAATCCATGTTGGGTCCTCTCTTGACCTCGACGATTCCGAAATCGACCTTCTCGAGCACCGCACAATCCGGGCCGCACCAGTCGTCGGGGATATCGGACCAGGCGGTGCCGGCCGGAAATCCTTCGCGCGGAGCACCTTTGACTTCACTATAGACGTAGTCATATAAAATCGGCGGTCAAGGCATGACCGTGACGTCGATCCAGGCGGGCAACCTTCTTAGATCCCGACGGTGGTGCGGAACAGCTTGCTCGGCCGATCGGCCACCAACCGGATGGGCCCATCATCGGCGGCCACCCAGGCCGCGCCACCACGCTCCAGCGTCACCACGCCAGCCTTGGCGTGCACCTGCACGACACCCTCGGTGCACAGCAGCACCTGCGGCCCGTCGTGTTCGGCAGGCGCTTCGACCTCATGGCCGACCTGTTCATCGGAGAGCTGCAGCAGCGACACCGCGAACTCCGGCGCCGGGGTGTCATAGACCAGTTCCATCCCGCCGCGGGTGGACCGCGGCAGGATCGGCGAATCGTCGGCGGGCGTGAAATCCAAGACCCGCAACAGCTCCGGCACATCCACGTGCTTGGGCGTCAGGCCGCCGCGTAACACATTGTCCGAGTTGGCCATCACCTCGAAGCCCACGCCGTGCAGATAGGAATGCAGATTGCCGGCAGGCAGATAGACCCCCTCGCCGGGCTGCAGCGTGATGCGATTGAGCAGCATCGCCGCCAGCACACCGGCATCGCCGGGATAGCGTTCACCGAGTTCCAGGATTGTCTTGGCTGCGGCATGGAAAGTCGTTGCGCCCGAACGGATGTAGTTGACAGCTCCGTCGAGCACCAATGGGACCAGCACGTCGAGGTCGGGCTGGGGAGCGGTGATCCAGGTGGTGAACAGCGTGCGCAGCCCGTCGGCATCGGACTGGTCCTTGAGCAATGTGACGAACGGGTCCAGATCTGCCACCGCCAGCGCGCGCATGAACTCCACGCTGCGTGCCGCAGGGCGGAATCCCGCCAGTGCCTCGAACTGCCCCAGTGCGACGATCAGCTCCGGCTTATGGCTGGCGTCCCGGTAGTTCCGGGTCGGCGCCGACACCGGAATACCCAGGCGCTCCTCACGCTCGTAGCCGTGCACCGCCTGCTGGCTACTGGGATGTGCCTGCAGGGACAGCGGTTCGTCGGCGGCGAGCACCTTGGCCAGGAACGGCAGCGCGTCCCCGAACCGGGCACGCGACCGGCCGCCCAACTGTCCCTCCGGGTCGGCCGTGATCATGTCCAGCAGCGACCGCTCGCCGGAGTCGGTTTCGCAGTGCGCCGGATCGCCGGGATGCGCACCGAGCCACAGCTCGGCCTCGGGATGCGGTGTGGGGCTACGCCTTCCGGTGAATTCAGCAATAGCCGTACGCGATCCCCAAGCGTATTTGCGCAGAGCTCCACGCAGCAGGTTCACGCTCTCAACCTCGCACCAGTCGTAGGTATACGGCCGCCATCTCCAGGCGCACCGCCACCGTCGCCAACTGCTGCTCGGGTCGGACGCCGCCGATCGTCGTCGCGATATCGAGCACATTGTCGGCGCTGACCACATCGAGATCGGCGAACCCCTCGGTGCGCGCAACCACCACGGGCCGTTGCTCGTCGGAGGTCAGCACAACCGTACGAACCCGGGACGGCAACGGGCCGTCGAGTTCCTCGTCATGGAACAGGGCGGTCTCGTAGTCGACCGGGGCGATGTTCAGCGGGCTCACCGCGGCCAGCGCGTCGGCCAGCCCGACCGCCGCGACCACCTGACGCGCGACCCGCAGCAGCACCGCCGCGCTGTGCTGGGCCAGCGCCAGTGTCGCCGCGCTGTCCCCGGCCAGCACCACTTCTCGGCCGGCCAGCCGCTCGGCCAGGCTCTTGGCAGGATTGGTGAACAGCTCTCGCGTCACGCTGTTGCGCAGCGCCTCGGCGTCCAGTTCGTCGGCCAACGCCCCGAGGTCGACCCGCAACGCAGCGTCCGCGACGGCCAGCACCGCCACGCCGGCAGCCAGATACCGGGTCAGTCCGAACTCGTCGGGCACCGGCAGCCGCGGCGCCAGGACGGCCGCCCGGCGCGCAGTCACATCGCGCAGCGGTCCTTCGTTCGGTGCGACGAGGACGACCCGCGCCCCCCGGCGCACGCCCGTCGCCGCGGCCGTCACCAACACAGAATCCCCCGCGTCGGGCCCTGCCACCACCACGATATCCAGCGCACCGGTCCACGGCGGCAACTCCGAGGCCACCACGATCGGTACGCCGGCGGCCGCGCCGAGTGCGGCCGCCAGCACGGTGCCCGCCGCGCGCGCCGGACCGCCATCAGCGACCCAAATCAGTGTCCGGGGCGGGGTGTCGGAACGCAGCGAATCCAGCGCGCCTTCGTCGACGGCGGCCGCCGTGGCGCGCACCTGCGCTCCGGCCATTGCGGCCGCCCGCAACAACCCTTCCCGGTCGGCAGCCAGCAACCCCTCGACATCGTCGAGGTCGATGGTGACCGCCCGGGGGGTCATGGTGCCGACTCGCCGCGCGCGGCAATCAGATTCGCCACCTGTTGCACCACCTCGTCGACCTCTTCGGCGGTGCGGGCCTCGACGTTGAGCCGCAGCAGCGGTTCGGTGTTGGAGGTACGCAGGTTGAACCAGCGGTCGTCACCGAGGTCGACGGTGACGCCGTCGAGGTGATCGAGCGACTGGATGCGGCTGCCGATGGTGGCGAGTACCGCATCCACACAGCCCGGCGCGTCGGCGACGGTGAAGTTGATCTCCCCGGAGGCCTCATACCGCTGGTAGTCGGACATCAGTTCGGACAGCGGGCGCTGCTGTTCGCCCAGCGCGGCGAGTACGTGCAGCGCGGCCAGCATGCCCGAGTCGGCGCCCCAGAAGTCCCGGAAGTAGTAGTGTGCCGAGTGCTCGCCGCCGAAGATGGCGCCGGTGTCGGCCATCAGGCCCTTGATGTAGGAGTGGCCCACTCGGGAACGCACCGCGGTGCCTCCGCGCTCGACGATCAGTTCCGGCACCGCCCGGGAGGTGATCAGATTGTGGATCACGGTGGCACCGATTTCGCGCCCGAGTTCGCGGGCCGCCACCAGTGCGGTCACCGTGGAAGGTGAAACGGGCAGACCCTTTTCGTCGACGACGAAACAGCGGTCGGCGTCACCGTCGAAGGCCAGGCCGATATCGGCTCCGGTCGCCAGGACATGGGCCTGCAGGTCGACGAGGTTCGCCGGATCCAGCGGGTTGGCCTCGTGATTGGGGAACGTGCCGTCGAGTTCGAAGAACAGCGGCAGCACCGTGATCCCGGGGATCACCTCGAGCACCGCGGGCGTGGTGTGCCCACCCATGCCGTTACCGGCGTCGACCGCCACCCGCAGCGGACGCAGCTCCGACAAGTCGACGAGTTCGCGCAGGAACTCGCCGTACTCGGCGAGCACATCGCGATCGGTGATCGTGCCGGCGGCGCCGTCGTACGGCGGCACACCGTTGATGACCTCGTCGCTGATGATCAGCAGACCGGTGTCCTTGCCGACGGGCTTGGCGCCCGCCCGGCACAGCTTGATGCCGTTGTAGGCGGCCGGGTTGTGGCTGGCGGTGAACATCGCGCCCGGGCAGTCCAGCAGACCCGAGGCGAAGTACAGCTGGTCGGTCGAGGCCAGCCCGATCCGCACCACGTCGAGCCCCTGGGCGATGACACCTTCGGCGAACGCATCGGCCAGCGCGGGGGAACTGTCGCGCATGTCGTAACCGACGACGACTTCACTCACCTCGTGCGGTCCCTCGTCGCGTACCAGCCGGGCGAAGGCCCCGCCGACATCGCGCACGAATGCCTCGTCGATCTGATCTCCGACCAGGCCCCGCACGTCGTAAGCCTTGATGACAGCGTGGACAGCCTCAGCGGACCGAGACATGGCTCTCGCTCTCTGTGTGTACGGGGAATCGGGGGAACTGCTCTGGTCACTCAGCCTAGTGGCTCGGCACGACCACCGTCGCGGGCCCCGGGAGCCGGGAGCGGCCGACGGCCCGCAGTCCGGCGACACGGCACCGGCGACGGATCTGGCGGCAGCTGCGCCGCAGCTATTCAGAGCTGGGTTCGGGGTCCGGGAGCACCCGGAGATGACCGCGACGGCGGCCGTTGGGTTCCGGGCGACGGGCCGGCGGCGCCATCAGCGATCCGCCCGAGATCCCGGTTCTGGGATCGGAAAAACCTGCGGTGACACCGTTCACCAGGGAGTGGACGCCTTCGCGACCCTCCCGGACGGCGTCGGCGAGTGCGACGAGGTCGTCCTCATCGGGGTGGGTGGGAAGTGGACCCGCGTGGCGGACCAACTCCCAGCCGCGGGGAGCGGTGATCCGACCGGCATGCACGACACAGAGATCCCAGGAATGGGGCTCAGACACCGTCGCGAGTGGTCCGACGACGGCTGTCGAGTCCGAATAGACGAAGGTCAGCGTCGCCACGGCGTAGTGCGGGCACCCTGGCCTGCAGCAGCGACGGGGAGCGTTCACGTTCGGAAGATTATCGTGCAGCGACGCCGCGGGCCTCCGGACACGCGCGTGGGAGAGGCCCGATCTCCAACCGTTACCATCTCCTCCGTGGTGCAGCGCAACCATCGGGGATCCCGACGCGGCCGGGGCATGCGTGGATCCCTGTTGCCGCAAACAGTGCCCGGCTGGCGCAGCAGAGCCGAACGGTTCGACATGGCGGTGCTGGAGGCCTACGAGCCGATCGAACGCCGGTGGCATCACCGAGTGTCCGGACTGGACGTGGCGGTCGACGAGATCCCGCGCATCTCGCCCAAGGATCCCGACAGCGTGCAGTGGCCGCCGGAGGTCATCGCCGACGGTCCGATCGCGCTGGCCCGGTTGATCCCGGCCGGTGTCGATATCCGCGGAAACTCCACGCGGGCGCGAATAGTGCTGTTTCGCAAGCCAATTGAACGGCGCGCAAAAAACACCGACGAACTCGCCGAGTTGTTGCACGAGGTGTTGGTGGCGCAGGTCGCCACACACCTGGGCGTCGAGCCCTCCGTCATCGACCCATCGATCGACGACGAATAGCGCGCGTGGCCGAGACGGCCGCGTGCGAACCGCTAGACGATGCCGCGCTTGAGGCGGCGCCGTTCACGCTCGGACAGGCCACCCCAGATGCCGAAGCGCTCGTCGTTGGCCAGTGCATACTCCAGGCACCGGTCGCGGACCTCGCAGCCCTGGCAGATGCGCTTGGCCTCGCGCGTCGAGCCGCCCTTCTCGGGGAAGAATGCCTCAGGGTCGGTCTGCGCACACAGACCGCGCTCCTGCCATTGATCGTCATCTTCAAACGACTCGGGCGCCAACTCGATTCGCTCGGGCACCAAACTCAACTGCGGGCGCCCAATAATTTCGCCTGCCGCTGGGCCGGTAGTGGTGTGCGGTGCACTGCCCACTGAACCGAGCATCCGGTCTTCGAACCGGAGCGCGCGGTCGAGATCGACCTGCTCAAAAGACATGTTCCGCCTCCTCCCCTAATCTGGTTGTCCCCGTTATTGCCTCGTTCAGGACACCTGCTGAATTCACGAAATAGCGAATCGCCAAACCCCTCCAGCACTGCCCCAGCTATCACTATTGTGATGTAAGGCCATCCGCATTCGAACAGATGATCGAATCCCGGTCTGCCGCACCGAAACCGGCGGTCGAACCACGTAATGACACTGATGTGATTAGACACGCGTTAGCTGCCACGGTCAAGCGGAACGGCCGCTTTACATACCATCTCGTGACATAGATCCGGCGTGTCCACGCCCCGGCGTGTCCACCACAACCCGGGCGGCGGCATCGAAGAATGCTGGCTGGCCTAGGGTCTGAGGGCGTGAGGGTCACAGTTCTGGTCGGCGGCGTGGGCGGCGCACGATTCCTCCTGGGAGTGCAACATCTGCTGCGACTGGGGCAGTTTGCCGGCTCGTCGGGCAAATCCGAGGCGCCCACTCAACACGAGCTGACGGCGATCGTCAACGTGGGAGACGACGCCTGGATGTACGGCATGCGAATCTGCCCCGACCTCGATACCTGCATGTACACCCTCGGCGGCGGCATCGATCCGGAGCGTGGCTGGGGACACCGCGACGAAACCTGGCATGCCAAGGAGGAACTCGCCGCCTACGGTGTGCAGCCCGACTGGTTCGGGCTCGGTGACCGCGATCTGGCCACCCATCTGGTGCGCAGTCAGATGCTTAGGGCCGGATATCCGCTCTCACAGGTCACCGAGGCACTGTGCGCCCGATGGGCGCCCGGCGCCCGACTGCTGCCGGCCAGCGATGACCGCAGCGAAACCCATGTCGTCGTCACCGATCCCGACGGCGAGCGCAGGGCGATCCACTTCCAGGAGTGGTGGGTGCGCTATCGCGCGAAGATTCCGACCCACAGCTTCGCGTTCGTCGGGTCCGACAAGGCCACCGCCGCATCCGGTGTGGCCGAAGCGATCGCCGACGCAGACATCGTGTTGATCGCCCCGTCCAATCCGGTGGTCAGCATCGGCTCCATTCTCGCCGTCGGCGGCATCCGTGGCGCACTGCGGTCCACCGCCGCGCCGGTCATCGGGTACTCGCCGATCATCGCCGGAAAGCCGTTGCGCGGAATGGCCGACGAGTGCCTCTCGGCAATCGGCGTCGAATCCTCCTCGGAGGCCGTCGGAAAGCACTTCGGCGCCCGCAGCGGAGTCGGCATTCTGGACGGCTGGCTGATCCACCAGGGTGACAGCGCGGTCATCGAGGGCGTCGACGTGCGCTCCGCTCCCCTGCTGATGACCGACCCGGGCATCACCGCCGAGATGGTGCGGGCCGGCCTTCAATTGGCGGGCGTCTCGCTGTGAGCACCGAACACGCAAGCGCCGAACATGGAACCGCGAAGGTCATCGAGATCATCCCGGTCACCGGGCTCGGCGAATTCCGTCCCGGCGACAATCTGGCCGCGGCGATCGCCAGTGCCGCCGACTGGCTGCGTGACGACGACGTGGTGATCATCACCAGCAAGGTGCTCTCCAAGGCCGAGGGCCGCATCGTCGCCGCACCCACCGATCCTGAGCAACGGGACACCTTGCGCCGCAAGCTCATCGACGATGAGGCGGTCCGCGTGCTGGCCCGCAAGGGCAAGACACTCATCACCGAGAACGCCATCGGCCTGATCCAGGCCGCCGCCGGTGTGGACGGCTCGAACATCGACACCGCCGAACTCGCACTGCTACCGGTCGACCCGGACGGCAGCGCCGCGGCGATCCGGAACGGCATCGCAGCGCATCTGGGTGTGCGGGTCGGCATCGTCATCACCGACACCATGGGACGGACCTGGCGCAACGGGCAGACCGATGTCGCTATCGGAGCCGCCGGATTGACCGTGCTGCACGGTTACGCCGGTGCACACGACGCCCACGGCAACGAACTCGTGGTGACCGAAATCGCGGTGGCCGACGAACTCGCCGCGGCCGGGGATCTGGTGAAGGGCAAGCTCACCGGTGTCCCGGTCGCCGTCGTCCGCGGACTGAAATTGCACGACGACGGCTCCAATGGGCACACCCTGGTGCGCAGCGGCGAGGAAGACCTGTTCTGGCTCGGCACCGCAGAGGCCATCGAACTGGGCCGCCGGCAGGCGCAGCTGTTGCGCCGTTCGGTGCGGCAGTTCAACGCCGAGGCCGTCGCCGCCGAACTCATCGAGGAGGCGGTCGCCGAAGCCCTGACCGCACCGGCCCCGCACCACACCCGGCCGGTTCGTTTCGTATGGGTGCGCGACCCGCAGACCAGGACCCGACTGCTCGATGCGATGAAGCGGCAATGGCATGCCGATCTGACCGCCGACGGCCGTTCCGACGAGGACGCTACGCGCCGCACAGGCCGCGGCCGAATTCTCTACGACGCAACCGAACTCATCATTCCCTTCATGGTTGCCGATGGTGCGCACAGCTATCCGGATCCCGAGCGTACGGCGGCCGAGCACACCATGTTCACCGTCGCCGCCGGGGCCGCGGTACAGGGCCTGCTGGTGGCGTTGGCCGCCCGGGATGTCGGCAGCTGCTGGGTCGGGTCCACGATCTTCGCCGCCGACACCACCCGCCGCGAGCTCGCCATCGCAGACGACTGGGAGCCGTTGGGCGCCATCGCGATCGGCTACGCGTCGGAGAACTTCGGACCACGTAGCCCGGCACAGACCGACGGACTGCTGATCGAGCGATGAGCCTGCACGACTCCGTCATCGACGCGCTGACCCGCTGGGACGCAACCGATCCCGAACAAGATGAGCTACGGCATGCCGTACTGGCCTTTGCGCTGGCCCGGCCCGATGCCTGCCTGCGCTCCTGCGAGCCCGGTCACATCACCGCCTCTGCGCTGGTTCTCGATCACAGCGGGACGCACACACTGCTGACCCTGCACCCGCGCATCGGGCGCTGGCTGCAACTGGGCGGGCACTGCGAGGAGTCCGACAGCGTTATCGCTGCCGCGGCACTGCGCGAGGCCACCGAGGAGTCGGGTATCGGGGGTTTGCGCATCGACCCGGAAATGGTTGCGCTGCATGTGCATCCGCTGACCTGCTCGCTGGGACTGCCGACCCGTCATCTGGATCTGCAGTTCGTGGTGCGTGCTCCGGCCGGTGCGCAGGTCGTGCGCAGCGACGAGTCCCTGGATCTGCGGTGGTGGCCGCTGGATGCGATACCCCGAGACGACCCGGCTCTGGTGGCGCTGGCGAAAGCCGCGCACCGAACCTGATCCCCCAGTCGCTGCGCTCCCGCCCACCGAACCTGATTCCCCAGTCGCTTCGCTCCCGCCCGCCGAACCTGATTCCCCAGTCGCTTCGCTCCCGCCCGCCGAACCTGATTCCCCAGT
>WOYI011021199.1_pt1 | contig 46526 bp, 43 predicted proteins | sample 6423411 | NCBI WGS metagenome assembly WOYI01 (sample SAMN13441803, study PRJNA592873) | oil field metagenome | biome: oil field; feature: oil-well bore; material: oil-contaminated soil; isolation source: oil-contaminated soil from oil-well borehole | place: Germany: Wietze | collected 2016-10-18 ... | reverse complement strand
CGTGGTGAAGAACCTGTTCCGCCACCGCAAGACACGCTATCGCGGATTGGCGAAGTGGCGGGCTGTCATTGGACGGTGAACGCTGGGTCGCGTGCAAGCCGGGGTTCTTCCTGCCGGTGCGCGTGCTGTCGCGGTTGTTCAGACGGCGCTTCCTTGAGGAGCTGGCGAGGTCCCGTCGCATGGGGCAGTTGCAGTTCTTCGGTGACGCGACCGCTTTGAGTGATGCGACGGCATTCTCCGACTGGCTCGCTCCGTTACGAAGATGCGAATGGGTGGTGTATGCCAAACGTCCCTTTGCGGGGCCTGCGGCGGTACTGGCCTACCTGTCGCGCCACACGCACCGGGTGGCGATCTCGAACAGCCGACTCCTCGCGCTGGACGAGCGCGGCGTGAGCTTCAAGTGGAAGGACTACCGTGCCAAGGGGAACACGAAACACAAGACGATGACGCTCGGCAGCGGCGAGTTCATGCGTCGCTTCCTGCTGCATGTGCTGCCCACCGGCTTCCATCGCATCAGACACTATGGGTTGATCGCAAATGGCGGGCGGCGGGAGAATCTGGCGCGGGCACGCGAGCTGTTGCAGGTCGTGCCGGTGGAGTCCGAAGTGATCGATGCGCCGAACGAAGCGGCACAACCGACCTTCGTCTGTCCGCACTGCGGTGCGCCGATGCACATCATCGAGACACTGCCGCGCATCCTGCCGATACGCGCACCTCCTAGATTGCGGGGGCCGCCATGAACATAATGGCGTTTTACGACCCTGCAACGTGTTGCCGGTCTGGGCCGGCAGGCTGCGGCTTTGCCTGGCGGGCACATATTGCTGCATTGATGGCCGCACACGATGCAGACGTGTGTCCAAACGATGACGGAATCGACGACTTGATTGAAATCTTACGCTCGCCGATAAACCATATCGACCCGGCAGGTCGAAAGATACCCCATCAAATCCCCATAGCCTGCGCGCTGATCTGAGTGCAGCGGCACCCCACGCGGTTTCCTCCTTGGAGCGGTTGTCCGACGTCAGCCCGGAACGGGCTGCTGCACTCGTTCGTGCGGCGCGTGGGGGCTGACATCCGACAACCCTTAACCAAAGCGGAAGTGGCGACCTTAAATCCTCATGACCACACAGGCCGAGAATTCGCCCTCCAATCTCAACTACAAACAAAAAGAGCCGCTTGTGCGGCTCCTTTCTCAGTCACATCAGCGAAGGCTTTACGCCTTCAGCGCGACCAGCACTTCGTCCAGCATCTTCTTGGCATCGCCGAACAGCATGCGGTTGTTCTCTTTGTAGAACAGTGGATTTTCAATACCCGCATATCCCGAAGCCATGCTGCGCTTCATCACGATGGAGGTTTTGGCTTTCCATACTTCCAGTACCGGCATTCCGGCGATGGGGCTAGTCGGATCTTCCTGCGCAGCGGGATTAACGATGTCATTGGCGCCGATCACGATGGAGACATCGGTGTCCGGGAAGTCCGCGTTGATCTCGTCCATCTCCATCACGATGTCGTAAGGCACTTTGGCTTCGGCCAGCAACACGTTCATGTGGCCGGGCATGCGGCCTGCCACGGGGTGGATGCCGAAGCGCACATTGACGCCCTTCTCGCGCAGCACCTGGGTGATCTCGTTGACCGCATGCTGCGCCTGCGCCACGGCCATACCGTAACCCGGCACGATGATCACATTCTTGGCGTCGCGCAGAAGTTCCGCCGTCTCGGCAGCACTGATGGCAACCACTTCTCCCGCCGGTTGTGCTTCTCCACCCGCCTTGGCTGGGCTGCCGCCGCCGGTACCGAAGCCGCCCGCGATGACGCTGATGAAGTTGCGGTTCATCGCGCGGCACATGATGTAGGACAGGATCGCGCCGCTAGAACCGACCAGCGCGCCGGTGACGATGAGCAGGTCGTTATTCAGCATGAAGCCGGTCGCTGCCGCTGCCCAACCGGAGTAGCTATTTAGCATGGACACCACCACCGGCATGTCGGCACCGCCGATGGCCATCACCATGTGGATGCCGAACAGCAGCGCGATCACGGTCATCACGGTCAGGGCGAACATGCCCGCGTCAATCGTTTCCGCATGCAGGAACTGGTAGCCGAATGCGATGACGACCAGCAGGCCGATCAGATTCAGGAAGTGACGTCCCGGCAGCAACAGCGGTTTGCCGCCGATCTTGCCGGACAGTTTGCCGAAGGCGATCAGCGATCCGGCGAAGGTCACCGCACCGATCAGGATGCCGACATATATCTCGATCTCGTGGATCGCCTTCTCGGCGCTGGACAGGTTCAGTGCCGCGATGGGGTCGATGTAATTGGCGAAGCCGACCAGGCAGGCGGCCAGGCCGACCAGACTGTGCATCAGCGCAACCAGTTCCGGCATCTGCGTCATCTGCACCTTGCGTGCGGCGAACAGACCGATGCTGCCGCCCACCACCATCGCACCGATGATCCAGGGCAGACCGTCCATCGTGACGCGCGGGCCGAACACCGTGGCCAGCACGGCGATGGTCATGCCGATCATGCCGTACAGGTTGCCGCGGCGCGAGGTCTCAGGGTTGGAAAGACCGCCGAGGCTGAGGATGAATAGAATCGTCGCACCGAGATAAGCGACACTGGTCAAACTTGAAGACATCATGATCGTGATCCTTATTTGCGGAACATCGACAGCATGCGTTTGGTCACCGCAAAGCCGCCGAACATATTCACCGCAGTGAGTGCGATACCCGCCACGGCCAGCCCGAGTATCCAGCCGTCCGGTCTATCCAGTCCGAGCAACGTCGGCGGTGCGATCTGCACCAGCGCGCCGATGGCGATGATGCTGCTGATCGCATTGGTGACGCTCATCAGCGGCGTATGCAAGGCCGGCGTGACGTTCCACACCACCATATAGCCGACGAAGCAGGCCAGCACGAACACGGTGAAGTGTCCGAGGAAGGCGGCCGGCGCGTAGGCACCGATGAGCAGGAACAGCAATGCAGCGGCGATGAACAGCAGCGCGATCTTGCCTGCCGATGCAGGCGCAGCGGCAGCGCCATGCCCGGCAGGTGCGGCCGGCTTGGCAGCGGGTTTGGCCACAGGCGCAGGCATCTGCAGCGGCGGCGCAGGCCAGGTGATCTCGCCATCCTTGATCACGGTCAGGCCGCGGATCGCGTCGTCTTCCATGTTGACGTTGATGACGCCATCCTTGGTCTTGCACAACTCTTCGGCCAGACGGAACAGGTTGGTGCCGTACAAGGTGGAAGACTGCTTGGCCAGACGGCTGTTCAGATCGGTGTAACCGACGATGGTCACGCCATGCTTCACCACGGCTTCGCCGGGAACGGTCAATTCGCAGTTGCCGCCGCGCTCGGCCGCCATATCGACGATGACGCTGCCGGGCTTCATGCTCTGCACCATCCCGGCGGTGATCAGACGTGGTGCGGGTTTGCCCGGGATGAGCGCGGTGGTGATGATAATGTCCACTTCGCGGGCTTGCTTGGCATACATCTCGCGCTGCGCCTGCTGGAAGCCTTCGCTCATCACCTTGGCGTAACCGCCGCCGCCGCTACCTTCTTCCTCATATTCGACTTTGACGAACTCGCCGCCCAGCGACTTGACCTGGTCGGCCACTTCGGCGCGGGTGTCGTTGGCGCGCACGATGGCACCCAGACCGGCAGCCGTACCGATGGCGGCCAGACCGGCCACACCGGCACCGGCGATGAATACCTTGGCGGGTGGAACCTTGCCTGCAGCGGTGATCTGTCCATTGAAGAAACGGCCGAAGGCGTTGGCGGCCTCGATGACGGCGCGGTAACCGGCGACACCGGCCTGGGAAGTCAGCGCGTCCATCTTCTGGGCGCGGGAAAGCTGGCGCGGCAAGGCATCGATGGCCAGCACTGTGGCCTTCTTGGCGGCCAGTTGTTGCATCAATTCGGGGTTTTGCGCGGGCCAGATGAAGCCGATCAGGACGCCGCCTTCGCGCATCAATTCGACTTCGGCACGCGTCGGGACAGCTACTTTGAATACGATGTCGGATTCAGCCCACAGCTTAGCCGCACCATCAATGATCTCGGCACCCGCAGCACGATAAGCATCGTCATTACAATTTGCCGCATCTCCGGCACCTGATTCAACAGCGACTGCGAAACCCAGCTTGATGAGCTTCTCTACGACTTCCGGTACTGTCGCAACACGCTTCTCGCCTGCATTCGTCTCCGCAGGAATCCCAATACGCATGTAACCCTCCTGTAAACCGCATACTGAAACGCCCGGTTGTTCCGGGCGCACTTGAATTGGCGCGGGATTATATACGAGCTTTGCGCCCCGCCCCAGCCCATTGATAAAACGACAAGGCACGCCGAGGCGTGCCTTTGTGTCTCGCAACTACGAAATAATGATCAGGCTGCGATCTTCTTGCATTCCGCATAGCAGGCAGCACAGGACTCCTTGCAAGCCTTGCACTCCGAGTGTTTTTCGGTCTTTTTGCATTCTTCTTCGCAGGCTTTGCACACGTCCATGCAGACCTTGGCGAGTTGCGGCAGATATTTGGAGTTCGCAGCAGCCATCTGTTGCAATGCGCCGCACATGGAGATCACTTGGCTGGAAGTCTTGGCGCATTCCGCCATGCTGGTGTCGCCCTGCCCCAGCAGCACGATGCAATGCTGCAAACACAGGTTCGCCTTGGTCACGCAATCTGCGGCGGCTGCGATGAGTTTGTCGTTCACCGACCCCATGACATGGTGCGCATGCCCCATATCCATATGTTCGTGGCTGGCACCGAATGCCGTACCGGCAGCGGCCATCGCGACTGCGCCAAGCAAAAGTTCTCTGCGATTCATTTTATCTCTCCTTGAATTGATGGGACTGCCAAGCAGGCGGCAGTCTATCCATGGCGACCTTATTTTGAAAGTGTGATGAACGACAGTTTGGCCACGCCCGCCTTCTGCGCCAGCGCCATCAGCCCCGCCACGCGGCCGTAAGGTACGGCACTGTCGGCCTCGATCTGCAACTGGAATTGTGGATCGGCGGATCGTGTGGTCAGCATCGCGGCCAGTTCCGCATCGTTCACCGGCTGCTTGTCCATCTCGACATTGCCCTGCGCGTCCACCACCAGACTGACCTGCTGCGGCTTGTCCTGCTGCTGCACGGCGTCGGTCTTGGGCAGGTTGATCTTGAGCGACTGCGGGGCCAGCAAGGGCGCGGTGATGATGAACACCACCAGCAGTACCAGCATCACGTCGACCAGCGGCGTGACGTTGATCTCGCTCATCATGTTGCCTTCATCCTGCTGGGAAGAATTTCCGAAAGCCATCACGCCTCCTTACAGTTTGAAATCATGCTTTTGCGCCAGACGCATGAAGTCATGCGCGAAGTTCTCCAGATCGGTCAGATGCACCTTGAGACGACGCAGGAAGAAGTTGTAAGCCAGTACCGCAGGCAAGGCGGTGGCGATGCCGATGGCCGTGGCGACCAGCGCTTCGCCGATGGGGCCGGCCACCACATCCAGCGAAGCGGAGCCCGTCTGGCCGATGTTCTGCAAGGCATGCATGATGCCCCACACCGTGCCGAACAGGCCCACGAACGGCGCGGTGGAGCCGATGGTCGCCAGCTCGGCCAGGCCGCGTTCGTGATAGCGCTGGATATTCTGCAGGTTCTGCCGCAACTGGCGCTCCAGCACATCCTGCGGCGCGCCGGAATGCTTCAGGTCGGGTTGCGCATTGTTGATCGTCTTCAGTTCGGCGAAGCCGGCCTGCGCCAGTCGCGCGATGTCACCCTTGCTGGCTTCGGCGACTTTGCCCGCCTCGCTCCATTCATGCACCGCCCAGAACTCGCGGTTGAAGCGCTGGTCGTTCTGGCGCGATTCATATTGCTTCCATACTTTGAACAGCGCGATGGACCAGGTTGCAATGGACAGCACGATCAGTAGCAGCAAGGTCGCCCAAACGACGGTTGAATCAACGGAAAAAAGATCGTTCATACGGATTATTCCTCTAAAGAAAATTTGATCGGTACCAAGAACCACTGTGTGATCGGCTGCCCGAAACGCTTGGCGGGCGAGAATTTCCAGGTCTTCACGGTCTGCAGCGCGGCCTTGTCGAGGATGTCGAAACCGCTGCTGGTCTGCAACCTCACCTCGCCCGCCCTGCCCTCGGCCAGTACTTCAACGTTCAGCACCACCTTGCCCTGATAGCCCATGCGCCGCGCCACCAGCGGATACGGCGGACGCGGATTGTTCAGGTAGTCGGCACGGTAATCAGGCTCGGCATCCAGTTGCACGGGCGACGGCGGTGTCTCCATCGCGGGCGGCGTCTGTTCCTGCACCACGGGTTCCGGCGCGGCTGGTGCTTCGGGTTCGATCACGCGCGGCTTGGGTTCCGGTTTCGGCTCGGGCTTGATCTCCGGCTGCGGCGCGATGTCGGCCTGCTGCATCTGGATGTTGGCGAAGGAGATGGACATCTCGTTGATCGCTGCCTGCGGCGGTTCCGGCTGTGCCAGCCAGAACACGAACAGCAGCAGATGCGCAAGCACCACGATGCCGACCGCAGTCAGCCGTTCGTACCAGGGCGATTCCAGATCGGCATTGCGAAACGCAGCCATATGCATCAGAGGCAGATTGAAAACAAGGGCCGACATGCTACCAGCGCCCCTCCAGTGTCACCAGCAAGGAACGATAGCCGATGCTGCGGCTGGTCAATGCATAGGTATCGCCGCCGTTCGTGAAGCGCGTGTGCTGCACCGAGTCCGTTGCCAGCAGATTGTTGGCGGTGGCGCGCAGATTGAACACGGGCGACAGCTTGTACAGCCAATAGCCGTCCAGTGTGGCGCGCGCGTCGGACACGGCATACATCTCGTCCGGGATGTCGGTCACGCTGCGTCCCGACAGTTGCAGCGACACGCCGTAGCTGGAATTCAACTTGGGCAGGTTCTCGTCCAGTCCGGCTGAAAAAATGTATTTGGGTGTGTCGCGCGCCAGACGCGAGATACCAAGACGCTCGTCGTTCACCGAGGCATGCGGCAAGGTCAGATGCGCTTTGACGGTCGCGCCTTTCCAACCCCAGACATCGGTCTGTACCTTGCCGTCCAGCTCCCAACCCCAGTGACGGGCGCTGCCCTCGTTCTGCGGCCTGTCTACCCAGCGCGCGCCTTCCCGTTGCACACGGCGTTCGGTGAAATCCTGTGTGTTGCGTGCGTAGAAATTGAGTCCGAGTACGCCGGTGTTGTTCGGCAGATAACGTTCCAGCACCGCCTCGAAATTCACACTGCGTTCGGGCCGCAGGTTCGGATTGCCGCGTGTGTCTGCTTCCGTCGGCGTGTTCGCCGCGACGCTCAGCGTCGCCGCATCGCTGATCTCGTTCAGCCTCGGCATCTTCAACCCTGCACCCAGCGAGGAGCGAACCAGCCATTGTTCCTGCGGTGCCCAGCGGATCGCCAGCGAGGGCATCAATTGTCCATGCTGCCGGGCGCTGCTATCGGCAACCAGATCGACGCGTTCGCCGCGCAGACCGTAGGTGAACGTGGTCTTGTCGGTGAACATCCAGTCGTCCTGCAGCCACAGGATGCTTTGCCGTTCCTGATCGGCGTAGCTGGACGTCACGCCGGAAAAGGTCTGCGTATCGCTGCGTTTCAGCAAGGCGTGTTCCAGCCCGACCGCCAGCAGATGCTGTTCGCCCAGCGGCCTGTCCAGCCGGAACGCCAAGCTGGATTCGTTCTCGTTGCTGGCGGTGTCATCCGTGCGGGTGCTGGCTGTGCCCGCCGCGTCATGCGACAGGCGCACGATATTCACATCCCGCGTGCCATGGTTGAGCGAGACACGTCCGGTGAGTTTGCTGTCGCCCAGATGTTTTTCGCCCTCCACACGCAGACGTTGCAGGCAGCGACGATTCTCCTCGCGACTGCTACGGTCGCCATTGCCCACCATATTGCTGCTACTCGCCGGACTGGCCGCGGTCTGCGTCATGTCGCTGTTGCGTTTGCCCAGTCCGTCGAACAGCAGGGGGGCGACGGTCAGGCTGTCACGCCCCTGCTTCCAGGTCATGCGCGGCGACATCACGAATTCGCGGAAGGTCGATAGCCCCTCATCCTTGTCCTGCTCGTTCAATACGGTGACGCCTGCGCTTTCGTTACGTCGTTCGAGCACACTGCCGGCTTGACTGCGATGCATATTGAGCGTGATCGGCAAGGTCCAGGCAAAACCGCCCTCGCCGCCGTTCTCCGTCCAAGTGAGCTGGCCGGTCGGTTCGTTGCCGCGCATACCGACTGCCACTTTCATGGCAGTGGAACGCTTGCTGACCGGCTTCTTCATCACCAGATTGACGGTGATGGACGCCGCGCCGCCGTATTCCGCGGACGCACCGCGCAATATCTCGACGCGCTCCAGTTCCCCCGCTGGCAGACGACCGACCACCCCCGCCACGATGCGTGATCCGCCCGCCGGACGTTCACCGTCCACCAATATCTGCACGCTGTCGCGCGACATGCCGCGCGCGCGGTGTCCGTCGCCCTTCACTTCCACGCCGGGCAACTTGCCCAGCACCTCGCCGATGGTCATCGCGCCAAGGTTGTCGATGTCCTTGCGGCCGATGATCACTTTTTGCGTGCTCGCATCGCGCCGCGCGGCGATGTCTTCCTGCTTGCCGGTCACGGTGATCTCTTGCAGGGCGGGTCGGTCTTCGGCGAATGCAAGAAGCGGAAGGAAGGCGAATAACAGACAGCTACGTTTCATCAGACAGACTTGTTCGTTCGGTTCAAAGGAATAAAAAGACGCGGCGCAGTCCCAGCACGACCAGTACCGCAGCCGCGCCCCGGCGTATCCAGCGCGTCAGCCAGTCGCGGTTCTCGCGCAACTGTTTACCCAGCAGGCTGATCAGCGGCAATAGTATCAGCAGCGGTGTCAGCGCCGCGCCCAATCCGAACATCACGCCGTTGGCCATGCCCAGTTGCACGCTGCCCGCCGCCGCGCACACGGCAAGCAGGGATGCCAGCGGTGCGCAGGGTGTGAGACTGAGTGAAAACCCGAGCAACAAAGGCGGCGCACTGCCGGCCCGCTTCGACACGCCGCAAGGCGCATGCGTCTGCTTGCGCAACAGCCACAGCCCGGCGGCGATGGATGCGGCACCGATGAACAGATTGCCGCTGCCGCCTTGCAGCGCCCGCGACAGCCAGGTGCCCGCCGCAGCCGCCAGCGCGCCCAGCATCGTGTAAGCCAGGATGCGTCCGCTGACGAACAGGCTGGTATCGCGCAGCGCCTGCAGCTGGCTGCCGCCGCGCCCGAGTATCCAGGTGCCCATGAACGGCAGACAGGTGGCGGTGCAGGCCGTCAGGCCCAGCGAGGCGCCGAGCAGCCACACGGTGAACAGCGTAGTCTGCTGCGACAGCTGCCACTCATCCATTCTCTTTGGCGCGCAGGATGGGGATCACGCGTTTCTTCGGTTGGCCTTCGGGTGTTTCGAACTTCACGCGTGCCTTGTAGTAGTCACGCGAAGAACCGAACAGCTTGAAGCCGAAGAACTTGAGCTGGATCACATCGTCGTCCGGACAATATTCGGCACAGCGGCCGCACAGCGTGCAGTCCTCGTGGAAGGCTTTGCTGCCGAATGCCGTGCCGATCTCGTGGATGTCCATCGGGCAGGCTTTCTCGCACACGCCGCACTTGGCGCATTTGTCGTGCGCCTCCTTCTTCACCAGCCGCATCGGCGACAGCTTCTGGAACAGCGCATTCCACGACAGCAGCGGGCAGATGCGGCAGAACGGCTGGCGCACCGCCAGTGCGGCGATGATCATGAAGCCGAACAGGGCATTGCCCAATGCGCCCAAGAAAAAGTTGATGCCCGTGCCGGTACGCACGGCAAGCTGTTCGGTATCCGCCGTCAGCAAGGTGGTGGCGATGCGCGACGGACAGACCTGGCAAAACGGGTCGCCCAGCTCATTGGCGACAGTGCCCATGCCCGCCAGTGTCGGCAGGCCCAACACCAGCACCAGCAGCATGAACCACTTGACCGGACGCACACGGCCCACATTCCCTTGCTTGAAACGATTGAGCGGACGACCGAGACGGCGACCGATCTTGTAGAGCACCTCCTGCACCGTGCCCAGCGGACAGATCCAGCCGCAGAACGCCTTGTTCAAAAAGAAGAAGAACAGGAAGAACACGCCCACCGTGATCAGCGTGGGCAGGAACACATTGAGCGCAACATCGCCCGCCTTGGCCAAGGCCACCCCGACGCGGTGATGCAACTGGTGTTGCGCGCTGATCAGGATGCAGTGGTCGCCGGTCACCTTGTCGTAGGCGCAAGCCAGCGACGGCAGCGCCTGCGAGATACGGTCCACGGTGTAACTGCCCAGCAGTGCGCCGCCGTACACGGTGACGAACAGCATGACAATCTGCACGGTGAAGCGGAAACGCGCCAGCGTGGGGAATAGATTCTTAAGCATTGCTTGGCTCCTCATTCTTGGCGGCAGCCTTGCGCTTGCGCAGCAACGGTGCCGCGCCCAGCATGCCGGCCAGCATGAAACCCAGCCCCATCGCCAGACTGCGGTTGGTGTAGGCATCTTCGCCGTAGCTGCTGTTGAAGGCGGTCAGATATTGCAGGCTGCCATCGGCATGCGACACCGCCAACACGAAATCGGCCCCGCGTCGCATGCCATGGCTTTCCCCCTTGCTTTGCTCTTCTTCAGCCTTGAAATCCTGCGGCACATGCACTTTCACCACGCCTGCCGCATCGGTCATGAATTCGGCGCGGCTGCTGTTCGAGGTCTCCAGCACGACCTTTTGTTCTGGCAGTGGCTGACCTTTGAAACGCACGGCGAACTGCCAGTCCTCATTGGCGCGGTAGCGTGAATGTTCGCGCGGATAGGGTTGCGGCACGATCTCCAGTTCATGTTTGATTTGCTCGAACATGGCGCTCGGGTTCTTGCCGCCGCGCTCGCCGAAGTAATGCACGGTGGACGCGACGCGTACTGCATCCCCTTGCACTTCACGCGCAGTCAGCATCTGGAAGCCGCCCGTGGCGGGTTTGTCCAGCGGCGCGCCGCCCATCTCTATGGCCAGTTGGCGATGCCCATTCGCATCATCCAAGTTATTGGACCAGGCTTCAACGACATCCGCCGCGATGTTCTGCGGCTGCATGATATAGCTGCGCGATGACATGTCTTGCCCTTTCATGCGGGCCTTGAGCAAAGGCAGTTGTGTCCAGTGCTCAGCCTGGCTGCGCATCATGGCACCGTGGTCATGTCCTGCCATCGCTGGCGGTTCTGCAGCGAATGCTGTCGCGGTGCAGGTTGCAAACAGACAGGCGAAATAGAGGATTCTCATGACCATCCTTTAAAAGCTGAGTGACGCGCCGACCATCCACACGCGACCGGGGTTGACGGTGATGGACACGTCTTCCGCGTTGTACACACCGTCGCCGTTGCTGTCGGAACCGCCACGGATAGTGGAGTAGTAAAAACGGTCGAACAGGTTGTCGATGCGTGCAAAGGCGGACCATTTCATCCTGCCGTTGCCCTTGAACTCGTAGTTCGCCATCAGGTTATAGGTGGTGCGGCCGCCGACCCAGACGATGTTCACCTCGTCGGCATAGATGCCGGATTGCGCATTCATCTCGCCGGTGAAGGTCCAGCCGTCCATGGGGCGATAACGCGAAGTCAGATTCAGTTTGTGCTTGGGCGTGCGCGGCACCACGTTGCCGGTGTTGTTGTATAGCACCGAAGGCAGCGGCAGGCTGCGCGAGCCCATGGACATCCAGTACACATCGTTGCGGGTGAACACGGCATCCAGGTAGGTGTAGGCCATGTCGCCCGACCAGACTTCGCGCGCATCGGTCTTGACGCTCGCTTCCAGACCGCGATTGCGCACGCCGCCGATATTCTGGTACTGCTCCAGCGCGTTGGCCAGCGTCGCGCCGCTCGTGCTCTGGTACTGGCCGCCGGTGTTGAGGATGAAATCCTTGCGGTCGATCTGGAAGATCGCCACATCGGTATCCAGCGGGATGCCCAGCAGCTCGGTCTTGGCGCGCAGGCCGACTTCAGCGTTGTAGGAATGTTCCGGCTTCAGGTCGGGATTGGCCGCCACCGAACCGGTCGGCGTGATGGTGCCGCCGTACAGTTGCGACACGGTCGGCACGCGGAAGCCGGTGGACAGGTTGGTATACAACTCGCGCGCTTCATTGAAGGCATAGTTGAAACCGATGCGTTCGGACAATACGTTGAACGTCTTCTCACCCGTGGTGGTACGTCCTTCAGATATCTGCGTCGCGGTGAGCGGCAGGTTGCTGACGTATCTCTGGGCGATGTTGTCGTAACGCGCATTGAATGTGGCGGTGAGCGGCGCGCTCAATTGCCATTTCAGTTCGCCATAGATGGCACGGGTGTCGGAGGTGGACAGGCTGTCCTCGGTGACCGTGCCGGCCAGATTGAGCGGGTTGCTGATGCCGACCGGGGTGCTGCGGCTGGTATAGGTGACCAGATTGGTGGACAGCGATCTGTCCTCGAACTGCTGCAGATCCAGACCGCCCATCCAGGCGATCTGTGCGCCGCCCTGACGCCATTCTGCTTTTGCGCCAGTTTGCTGCTGCTGCGTATCCCGTCCGCTGACATAGGCGTCACGCATGGTGCTCATGTCGCTGGCGGCGGATGTGCCATTCAGGAAAGCGCCCGTGCTGTCGCGCAAGAAGCCGTTCGGATTCTGCCAGCCGAAGGTGTGGTCCTTGAACAGATATGTGTTCACCATCAGATTGCCGCCCGCACCGGTATCCTTGGCATAGGAAAGATTGACCTTGTCCAGCGTCACATCGTATTTGCGTGCATAGTCTTTGCCGCCGTCCACGCTGGTCGGATCGAGCAAGGCGGCGGTCACGCCCTTGACTGTGCCATGGCTGTCCTTGTTGCGGAGGGCATGCTCGAAACCGAAAATCATGTCGCTGCTGTCATCGATCATGTATTGCAGCTTGCCGTCCACATAATCGCGGCCCCAGTCGCCCTGATCATGAAAGGTCCTGGATTGCAGTTTGGATTTCTGGATATGGCCAACCCATTTGCCGTCGGCGAACCCTGCGCGCAGGATGCCTTTGTAATAACTGTAGCTGCCGACTTCGGCGCTGGCGGTATAGCCTGCCATCTTCGCCCCGCGCTTGGTGGTGATGATCACCGCGCCGGACAAAGCGTCCTCGCCGAACAGGTAAGAGGCACCGCCTTTGATGACCTTGATCGACTCGATGTTGTCCAGATCGATGTTCACGCGCCCGGTACGCTCCACTACCGGCACGCCGTCGATGACGATGGCCACGCCCGGCTTCTCGCCCATGTAGCGCTGCGCCTCGACACCGCGCAGCATGATCTTCACCGAATCGCCGCTCTGCACTTCGGCGCTCACCCCAGGGATGGATTCCAGCACTTCGACGATGTTCTGCCCGTGGCGCGCATCGACCTTCTTGCCGCTGATGTTATTGACGTTGGAGGGTTCGCCGCGCTTGGAATCGAAGCGGTCGTCGATGGTGGTGGATGAGACGGTCACTTCCGGCAATGCGCCGATCTCGGCCCAGGATGCCTGCGGTGCGACAAGTGCCCATGCCACACAGGCTGCGATCTGTTTGCTGCGTATCTTCACTGCTTTCTCCCTGAATGTCCCTGATGAAAACCGGGGCGGATTGTAGGAAGCGAAGATAAAGGCGGGAATGCGTCATGATGTCGCGCGGCGGAATGTCGCACCCCTGTTCCGCTATAATCCACCGATGCCTTCCATCCAGTTACTCCCCGACCTGCTCATCAACCAGATCGCCGCCGGCGAGGTGATCGAACGTCCCGCTTCGGCGCTGAAAGAGCTGCTGGAGAACAGTCTGGATGCGGGTGCGACCGAGATCGCGGTGCAGTTGGAAGGCGGCGGTATCAAGCGTCTGGTGGTGCGCGACAACGGCTGCGGTATCGCCAAGGAACAATTGCCGCTGGCGCTGATGCGCCATGCCACCAGCAAAATCGCCTTCTTGGATGATCTGCAACGCGTGGCCAGCATGGGTTTCCGCGGCGAGGCATTGGCGAGCATGGCGGCGGTGGCCCAAGTCACCTTGAGCAGCCGCACGGCGGATGCGGCACATGCCTGGCAAGTCGAGGCGATCAACGGCGCGCTGAGCGAAGCCGCACCTTCAGCGCATGCACCCGGCACCAGCTTCGAGATGCGCGAGTTGTATTTCAATACGCCCGCGCGGCGCAAATTCCTCAAGAGCGAGAGCACCGAATACGCCTGGTGCGAAGAGACGTTCAAGCGCATCGCACTATCCAGGCCGGACGTGGCGTTCTCTTTGCAGAACAACGGCAAATCGAAATGGCAGTTGGCAAGTCAGGATCTGCCGCAGCGCATCAACGCCATCCTCGGCAGCGAATTCGGCCAATATGCCGTGACTGTAGAACGCGAGATCGGCCCGCTGCATCTGTACGGCATCGCCGCCCTGCCCGCCTATTCGCGCTCCACGCGCGACGAGCAATACTTCTTCGTCAACGGCCGCTTCGTGCGCGACAAGGTGCTGATGCATGCCGTGCGTCAGGCCTATCAGGACATCCTGCACCACCAGCGTCATCCGGCTTTTGTCTTGTTCCTCGACATGCCGCCGGAACAGGTGGACGTGAACGTGCACCCGGCCAAGAGCGAGGTGCGCTTCCGCGAGAGTCAGGGCATCCACCAGTTCGTGTTCCATGGCTTGCAGGATGCGTTGAGCAAGACGATGAAAGAATCGGCGGAAGCCCCCACCGTAGCACCACGCGAAGAAGTGGCAACGTTCGCGCCGACACAGCAACAACCCATGCGTTTTGGCGCAGCCGAACAGCAAGCGACGTATCGTGTTTGGGAATCGCAGAGTCAGGCGTTAGGCCCTAGGATTGAGGATCGAGTAAGCAACAGCCGCGAATCTCACAGCGCTACTCAATCCTCAATCCCCAATCCTCAATCCTCACCTGAACACCCGCTCGGCTACGCCTTAGGCCAGCTTGCCGGCATCTACATCCTCGCCCAGAACCAGCAAGGCCTGATCGTGGTGGACATGCATGCCGCGCATGAGCGCATCGTCTACGAACGTCTGAAGAACGCCTTCGATGCGCAGCAGATGCCCACCCAGCCATTGCTGATCCCGGTCACCTTCGGCGCCGATCCGCTCGCCATCGCCACTGTGGAAGAAGAACAGGACGCACTGAACAAGCTGGGCTTCGACATCGCACCGATCTCCACACACACCCTTGCCGTGCGCGCCATGCCCGCCATGCTCAAACAATCCCACGCCGAAGCCGCCGCCCGCGAAGTGCTGCACGAACTGCATGAGTTCGGCGCGTCTCGCGCGCTGACCGAGCGCCGCAACGAACTGCTCGCCACCCTCGCCTGCCATTCCGCCGTGCGTGCCAACCAGAAACTGAGCCTGCCGGAGATGAACGCCATCCTGCGTGAGATGGAGCAGACCGAACGCGCCGACCAGTGCAACCACGGCCGCCCGACCTGGTTCCAAGTGACCTTGGCGGAACTGGATGCGATGTTCATGCGGGGCAAGTAGTTTGAGGATTTCTGAAGGCATATCGAATTGAGCACGAACGACACCGACTCGCTCGGCCAGCCCATCGGATCCACGGTTCCTGATTGGCAGCCTGCCACCCGCCCTGTCCACACCACGTTGACAGGCCGCTTCTGCCGCCTTGAAGCACTCGATCCGAAACTGCATGCTGCAGCATTGTTCGCCGCGAACACATCAGATACTGAAGGCCGGAACTGGACGTACCTGCCCTACGGCCCTTTCGATTCACTTGCTGCTTATACAAGTTGGCTAGAACAGTTCTGTGTAGGCTCAGACCCGTTGTTCTTTGCGATCATCGATCAGCGAACAGGTAAAGCCGTGGGTGTCGCCAGTTATTTGCGCATCGATCCCAAGAATGGCGTCATCGAGGTCGGCCACCTGAATTTCTCTCCTGTCATGCAAAGAACGCCCATCGCGACTGAGGCGATGTGGCTCATGATGAAAGAAGCTTTCGCGCTTGGTTTCAGGCGTTACGAGTGGAAGTGTAACGCGCTCAACATGCCGTCACGAAGAGCTGCCCAACGCTTAGGGTTATCGTTCGAAGGCGTCTTTCGCCAAGCAGCCGTGATCAAAGGGCGCAACCGCGATACGGCCTGGTTCGCGACGATAGACATGGAATGGCCCGCACTGGATGAAGCCTTCCAACGCTGGCTGTCTCCAGCGAATTTTGATTCTGAAGGAAAACAGCTTCAAGCTCTGTCAAAGCTCACTGCCCCTATTCTCGTCAAGCGGGATGAGATGTTCATGCGGGGCCAATAATCATCATTACTTAGACTGTGCATCTGCCCGTAAAGCCGCAAGAACAGGCATAATACGCACCTTTCCTGCCACAACTGCAGTCTATTGCCATGAAACATATCGTCGACGACGTCCGCATCAAAGAGATCAAAGAACTCACTCCGCCCAGCCATCTGGTGCGCGAATTCCCGGTCACCGATACTGCTGCTGAAACCACTTATACCGCGCGCGCTGCGATCCATCGCATCCTGCATGGCGCAGAAGATCGCTTGTTGGTGGTGGTCGGCCCGTGTTCGATCCACGATACCGAGTCGGCGCTGGAGTATGCCGCCAAGCTGAAAGAAGAGGCCAAGCGCCACGAGGCCGATCTGGTGATCCTGATGCGCGTGTATTTCGAGAAGCCGCGTACCACGGTGGGTTGGAAAGGTTTGATCAACGATCCGCATCTGGATGGCAGTTTCAAGATCAACGAAGGTCTGCACATGGCGCGCAAGCTGTTGTGGGAGCTGAATGAACTGGGCTTGCCTTGCGCCACCGAGTTCCTCGATGTGGTCACGCCGCAATACACGGCCGACCTCATCTCTTGGGGTGCCATCGGCGCACGCACCACCGAATCGCAGGTGCATCGTGAACTGGCTTCTGGCATCTCCTGTCCCATCGGTTTCAAGAACGGCACCGACGGCAATCTGCGCATCGCAGTGGATGCGATCAAGGCCGCTGCAAGCCCGCACCATTTCCTGTCGGTCACCAAGGCCGGCCACACGGCCATCTTCTCCACCAACGGCAACGAGGATTGTCACGTCATCCTGCGTGGCGGCAAGCAGCCGAACTATGATGCGGCTTCCGTGGATGCCGCCGGCAAGGAACTGGCCAATGCCGGTTTGGCAGCACGCATGATGGTCGACTTCTCGCACGCCAACAGCCGCAAGGAATATCTGCGCCAGATCGAAGTGGCACAGGATTGCGCCGCGCAACTGGCGAACGGCGAGGAGCGCATCTGCGGCGTGATGATCGAATCCAACCTCAATGCGGGCAGACAGGATCTGCTGCCCGGCACGCCGCTGGCCAAAGGCGTATCCATCACCGATGCCTGCATCGGCTGGGACGACACGGTGCGTGTGCTGGACATCCTCGCAGAAGGCGTGCGCCAGCGCCGCCTCAAACTGGAAGATTGTTGATCGCTTCCTTCCGCCTGCAATGACTATCCGCCCGCCCGCCATCTTCCTGATGGGGCCCACCGCCAGCGGCAAGACCGGCGTGGCGGTGGAACTGGCACAGCATCTGCCGATTGAACTCATCAGCGTCGATTCCGCGCTGGTCTATCGCGACATGGACATCGGCACGGCCAAACCGGATGCCGCCACCCTCGCCCGCGCGCCGCACCATCTGATCGACATCATCGACCCGACCGAGACCTACTCCGCCGCCGCCTTCCGCCGCGATGCGCTGCGCCTGATGGCGGACATCACCGCGCGCGGCAAGGTGCCGTTGCTGGTGGGCGGCACCATGTTGTACTACAAGGCGCTGCGCGAGGGATTGAGTCCGCTGCCGCAGGCGGATGCGACATTGCGCGCCGAGCTGGATGCCGAGATCGCGCAGCACGGCATCGAAGCGCTGCATGCCAAACTGGCCGCAGTCGATGCCGAGACGGCTGCACGTTTGCACAGCACCGATACGCAGCGCGTGCAGCGCGCGATGGAGATCTATCACGCTTCCGGCAAGCCGATGTCGGAACTGATCAAGCAGCAGGAGCAGAACCCGTTGCCCTACGACGTCCTGTCCATCGCCCTCGTCCCCTCCGAGCGCGCCGTGCTGCACCAGCGCATCGCCGCGCGTTTCGACCAAATGCTGAAGGATGGCCTGCTGGATGAACTGCGCGGACTGCGCCGGAAATATGCATTGCATCGCGACATGACTTCGATGCGCTGCGTGGGTTACCGGCAGGCTTGGGAATTCCTGGAAGGTGAGATCGATGAAACAGGACTGAGGGAGAAAGGCATTGCCGCCACCCGCCAACTCGCCAAACGCCAGCTTACCTGGCTGCGCAGCATGCCGGAGAGTGCCGAGGTGGATAGTCTGCAGCCGGACTATTACGCGCGCATCCTTGGAACGGTTGAAGCACGGCTGAATTCTCAGCAGTCCGCTAGTTGTTCTGCGCCAGCCAGAAGTCCCGGTATTTCATGTCTTCGTTGAGCAGGTGATCCGCCAGAAGTTGTTTGACGTGCAGTCCGGCTTCTGCCCACTCGTGTTCCATCTCTCTGCGCTCGATACGCCGCATGATCTCGGCAAACGCTTGCGAAGCTGCGGCATGTTCACGAGCATGTTGTTCGATATCCGGATAGCCCCATTCGAAAAACAAGGCTTCTTCGTGCTCAAAATGCGCCACGGCATCATCGATCACATCCTGCATACGCTTGCGTACTTCGCTCAGCGACATGTGTTCGGCGATGGCTTCGTTCAGGGCATTGATAAGTTCGATGAAGTGTTTGTGTTCGGCATCGATCTCGGGGATGTGCACACTGAGTTCCTGACACCATTCCAGCCGCCACGGCATGGGATTATTGGGGGAGTTCATAACTTTCCTCCTTGAATAATGCGGTGCAGGCATCCACCACCTGAGTGTCATAGAGTGAGCCGCGGCCACGTGCCAGTTCGGCAAGTGCTGAATTGATACCCAGTCCCGGCCGGTAGGGGCGATGCGACGACATGGCTTCCATCACATCGGCGACGCACAGGATGCGCGCCCCCGGCAGAATTTCATCCCCCTTCAATCCCTGCGGATAGCCGGAACCATCCATGCGCTCGTGATGCTGTAACACCATCTGCGCGATCGGCCATGAGAAGTCGATGCCTTTCAGGATGTCGTAACCGGCTTGCGGATGCATTTTGATCAGGCTGTATTCGATGTCGTTCAGTCGCATCGGCTTGCTCAATATCTCGGCCGGGATGCTGATCTTGCCCAGATCATGCACGATCCCGGCCAGATGGATCACCTGCCGTTCCTCGTCTGAGCGGCCCATTTTCTTTGCGATGGCTTGCGCCAGCTCCGCCACCCGCCGCTGGTGGCCGGAGGTGTAGGGATCGCGCATCTCGACGATGCCGGCGATGGCCTCGACGGTTTGCAGCATGTTCGTCTGCAGGCGCTGCGCATGCTCGCGGTGCGCTTGTTTGAGGCGCAGTGTGAGGATGCCAAAGGCCAGGTCACCCGCCATCTCTTCCAAGAGTTCGGTCTCGTCCGCATCGAACACATTGACCTTCTCGTCGAACAGCACCAGCACGCCGAAGGCGCGTGCACCGTCCATCAGCGGTAATGCGATGCATGAGGCGTAACCATACTGCCGGGCATTCTCGTGCCATGACTGCAATTCCCGAGCGCCCAGAATATCCTGCACCACCCGGGTTGCGCCGCTGATGATGGCGGCACCGGCAGGACAGGATTCATGCCGCACTTTGTTCCATGTCATCGGTGAAGGATTCGGCCAGCCCTGCTCAAAACCGGCCCGAGCTGTCTGCTCTATCGTCTGATTCGTATCGTCACGGGCATAACCTATCCATGCGAAGCGATAACCCCCGACTTGCACGGCGACATCGCACATTTCCTGCAGCAGCGCGTTTTCTTCGCTTGCATGGATCAGCACCTGATTGCCCGCGCTGATGGTACGCAAGGCGCGATTGGCGCGCAGCATGGCGAGCTCATGCTGCTTGCCTTCTGTGACGTCCATGGTATAGCCCGCCAGATAGGTTTTTTCCCCCATCGGTATCGGAAATTTGATGGTCAGATAATTGCGACCGTTCAACTCCTCATCCAGATGCAGTACCTGATCGCTGCTGACCGTGCTCCAATCGTCAGCAGTCATCTTCTCTGCGAACTCGGCCGGGAAAAGTTCCTGCATGGTCTTGCCGGCCATCTCTTTGCCAGTGATACCTATCATGTCGATATAGTTATCACTGGCCGCAAGTACTTTACTTTCGGCAGGGCTGACTTCCTTGATGAATGTGTAGATCGGCGAATTCGCGATGAACGCAAGCAGCAATTCCCAGTTCTCGCGCAAGCGGTTTTCCATGTGCTTGCGTTCGGTGACATCTTCCATGGCGTGCACGCTGTACTGGTAATCGCCCTGCCGGTCATGTACCGGATAAGCGCGCGAACGGTAGCTGCGTCCTTCTGCGACGACCTCCTCTTCCTCGCCATCCTCACCTGCCTCCAGCGCGTGCAGGCAACAGGGCAGGGGACCTGCCACTTTGGGGAATACTTCGTAATAGGGACGCCCGATCAATTCCTTGAACGGCAGCGCGGCGCGTTGCTGGTAGGCACGGTTCGCCCGCAGGATGCGGAATTCCTTGTCGTGCACGAATACGGGGTCTTCGATGGCATCCAGTGCAGCCATCCATTCCTGACGCACTTGCTCGATCTGTTTGAGTGCGCTATCCAGGTCTGTCTGCGGAACGGTATCCGCTTTGTGCTGCGCACTCAGCGCCGCGAGCTGCTTCTGCAATTCGGCGATGGTGCGTTGTGCGGCATCGAGTGTTTGGGGGTTATCGCTCACGATGCACACTCATACCGGTGGTCGGAATCAGGACGCAAAGACAGCGGCACCGCGATTGAAAGCAGCGTGGAGTTGAGTGGCTGAATCAGCATGCCAAGATCGAAACCCATAGCATCCAATCTCCTGCAACATCGCCGCCAAATTGTCTTTTGCCGGAGGCGGGGGGCCGGCTAAATCTTATGGCGTCGTCAGTGTGGTTTGGACAGATCGCAGGAATTGCCTTCATCCGGACTGACCAGCACCATCGCATCGGTGGCCGGGATGCGCAGCAATGCGCCAAGTGCTTCGTAGTCGTCCGGCAAGGCGGCATCATCCCAGCCGTGGGCGGAATGGCGCGCGAGATTGACGGCCAGCACCACATTGCGAACACGCGACTTGCTGGAGTTTTCGTCATCCATCAGCATCAACAGCAACTGCGGCAGTTCCCAGGCTTTTACCAGTTCCTTCTGCAGGTCGAGCAGGTTGAACCCCAGCACCTGTTCTTGCACGGCCTTGCTGCGCAGGGTTTTGTCCTGTTTTTGCATGGCGTGTATCAGCAGCATCTCGGTCGGCGCGTAGATCCACATCAACATCTCGGACAGATCGTGCAGCAAGGCGGCGATGCGCACCTCTTCATAATGCAGATCGTTCAATCGCACCGCCCAGTCGAACGCGTATCCGGCGGCCCGATGCGAGCGATGCACGACATGCAGCAACTGCACCAGCGCTTCCGTCTGGCCTTTGAGCGCGTCCTGCACCAGTGGGGCGGGTGGCACTTTGTTGTAGAAAGCTTCGACGCCCAGCATCAGCAGCGCCTGCTCGATCTGCATGACCTCGCTGGTCTGGCTGCGGTGCTTGTGCTGCTGCAGGTAGCGCAGCAACTTGACGGTCAGCATTGGATCGCCGGAGATGGCGTTGGCCACATTGCGTGCGCTGAGCCTGTTGCCGTCATCGCGCAGCGCATCAAGCTCGCGCGCGGTCTGTTTGAGTACCGGAATGTCGGCCTGAGTCAGGAATGCGACTCGGGCTTTTAGTTTGTCGTTATTCTGCTCCGGCATGTTCCCTCCCCTGGGTACGCTTGCAGTGAAGTTTACGACAATTCGAGGCGTTTCTTTAGCTTTGTATCGCCAGCGTGCCGCTGCGTCCTTCGATGCCGCCCATGCTCACCTCGTGACGCGGCAGGTCGGCCGGATTCAGCCCCTGCAGATATTGCCGCATGGAAACCAGTTCATAGCCTTGCTGTTGCCAGCCCTGCAGCAGTTTTTCGAATACCGGCATCCACTTCTGCCCTTCCAGTTCGGCGTGCAGCGTGTAGACATGCCCGGTTGCAGACGGCGTCCGGGTCAGTTCCAGCAAGTGATCGGCGACGTTATCGAGCGTGATGCCGTCGCGCCCGATCAATTCATCCAGCGTCGGCAAGGTGGTCGGCAACTGCGGGCAGGCGATGATCTCGGCATCCCAGGTCGGGATGAAGGGATGGGTGCCGCGCGTATCCGAGCTGTAGTCGAAGCCCAGGCGCTGGGTCTGGCGCAAGGCATAGCGGTTGGTCTGCCAGCCGGCGGCGGCATGCGATCTGGGCGCTTCGCCGAAGATGGCCGTGAAACGATCCACGGCACGCAGCACCTCGCGCTCCGTCCACGCGGCATCTTTCCCGGCCACATGGTCCTGCCAGCGGATGTGGTCGTAGCAATGGATACCGACCTCGAAGCCGGCATCGCGTACCGAGCGCATGATGTCCGCACATTTCTTGCCGATGTCCGGGCCGGGCAGCAAGGTGCCGTACAGCAGGGTCTTGAAGCCGTAATGCTCCAGGACCGAAGTGCGCGAGACTTTCTGCATGAAACCGGGACGGAACACGCGTTTGATGGCTCGACCGGTGTGGTCGGGCCCCAATGAGAAATAAAAGCTCGCTTGTGCCTGGTAGCGTTGCAGAACTTCGACCAGTCGCGGCACGCCTTCACGCGTACCGCGATAGGTGTCGACGTCGATCTTGAGGGCGATCTTTTTCATAAATGCGAGTGCTGAGTACCGAGTGCTGAGTTCTGAATACCGGAGCCGACTCGGCACACAGCACCCAGAACTCAGTACTGCGTCAGTCGACCAAACCCTTCGCTTCGGCGATCTGGGTGCGGTAGGCGTCGAAGATCTTGCGCAGGGTGTCGGCCATGGTGGTGGTCGGCTGCCAACCTAGCTCTTCGCAGGTGTTGGTGATCTTCGGCACGCGGTTCTGCACGTCCTGGTAGCCCTTGCCGTAGTAGGCGTCGGAAGTCGTTTCGACGATCTTCACCTTCTTGGCGGATTCGCTGTACTCGGGATATTCCGCAGCCAGCTTGAGCATCATGTCGGCCAGGTCGCGGATGGCATAGTTGTTGGTCGGGTTGCCGATGTTGTAGATCTTGCCGGTGGCGATACCGTTCTTGTTGCCGATGATCTTCATCAGCGCGTCGATGCCGTCGTCGATGTAGGTGAAAGCGCGTTTCTGGTGGCCGCCGTCGACCAGGCTGATGTTGTTGCCGCGGATGATGTGGCCGAGGAACTGGGTCACCACGCGCGAGCTGCCTTCCTTCGGCGTGTTGATCGAATCCAGTCCGGCGCCGATCCAGTTGAACGGGCGGAACAGCGTGAAGTTCAGGCCTTCCATGCCGTAGCCCCAGATCACGCGGTCCATCAGCTGCTTGGAGTTGGAATAGATCCAGCGCGGCTTGTTGATCGGGCCGCACACCAGTTCAGAGTTCTCCGGGTCGAATTCCTCGTCGTGGCACATGCCGTAGACTTCGGAAGTGGACGGGAACACCAGATGCTTGTTGTACTTCACCGCGGCGCGCACGATGGGCAGGTTGGCTTCGAAGTCCAGCTCGAACACGCGCAGCGGTTGCTTCACGTAGGTGGCCGGTGTGGCAATGGCGACCAGCGGCAGGATCACGTCGCACTTCTTGACGTGGTACTCGACCCATTCCTTGTTGATGGTGATGTCGCCCTCGAAGAAATGGAAGCGCGGCTTGCCGATCAGGTCGGAGATGCGGTCGGTGCTCATGTCCATGCCGTAGACTTCCCAGTCGGTGGTGGCCAGGATGCGGTTGGACAGGTGGTGACCGATGAAGCCGTTCACGCCGAGGATCAGTACTTTTTTCATTTCACTTCCTTAACAATTGAATTCAAATTTTTCCGAGCCGTGCTTGGCGGCAAATTCCGCCGCGCTCGTCTCCACACCGTCCAGCTCGAAACGCACCACGCGCAGCACGCCGCTGCCGCAGATCGCATAGGCCTTGCCTTCCTTCACGTAGAAGGCCGGCTGCTCACCCGTCACGGTGCATCCGGTCACCAGTGTCTGCAGGATGCGCATCGGTTTGCCCATCAGCGTCGTCATCGCCCCCGGATACGGCGGTGCGACCGCGCGCACCAGGTTGTGTATCTCCAGCGCCGACCGCGACCAATTGATGACACCGTCCTCCGCCTTGCGTCCGCCGAAATACGCGCCTTGGCTCAAATCCTGTTTTACACGCGGCGAGATTCCCGCCAGCAGCGCGGGCAGAACGTCGTTCAGCGCGACCTCCGCCGCCACCGTCACCTTCTGGAACACCTCATGCGCGGTGTCGTTCGGCAGGATGGGCACGGCCTGCTGCGCCACGATGTCGCCGTTGTCCGGCTTCTCGGTCATGTAGTGCAGCGTCGCGCCCGTCTCGGTTTCGCCGCGGATTATCGCCCAATTCACCGGCACGCGGCCGCGGTATTTCGGCAGCAGCGAGCCGTGCATGTTCAGTGCGCCTTGCTTCTGGATAGCCAGCAACGGCGCTTTCAGCATCTCGCGGTAGTAGAAGGAGAAGAAGAAATCCGGCTGCAATGCCGCAATCTGATCGACCACTTCCGGCGTATTCGGGTTGTCCGGCGTGATCACCGGAATGCCATGCAGTTCCGCCAGCTCCTGCACGCTGTCGAACCAGATAATTTCTTTGGGATTGTCGCGATGCGTCACCACCAGCGCCACGTCCACGCCGTGCGCCAACAGCACGTTCAGACAACGGTAGCCCACGTTGTGGTAGGCGAACACGACCGCCCGGCTCATTCCTGGCTATCCGAGAACATCAATGGATGCTCAGGCTCGGCTGGCCTGGCCCTTTTCTTTTTCGGCTCCGCGACAAACGGATCCGGCTCTCCGGCAACCGCGCTCGTCCTGTTTTTCTCCCTTGTCGCCTTGCCCTTTTCCTGCTGTTCCAGCACCGCCTCGATCAGATAGCGCGGCCTATGGCGCACCTGCTGGTAGATACGGCCGATGTATTCACCCAGCAAGCCGATGCCGAACAGCGCGATACCGATCAGGAAGAACATCAGCGCGAACAGGGTGAACAGGCCTTCCGCTTCGGGGCCGACAATCAGGCGGCGGACGACCAGCAGCACGAAGAACAGCGCGGAGAGCACCGAGATCAGCATGCCCAGCATGGAGAACATCTGCAACGGCACCAGCGAGAAGCCGGTCATCAGGTCGAAATTGAGGCGGATCAGGCTGTACATCGAATATTTGGACTCGCCCGCCGCGCGTTCTTCGTGCCCCACCACCACCTCTGTCGGATTGCGCGCGAAGCTGTAGGCCAGCGCCGGGATGAAGGTGCTGACTTCGCGGCACGAGTTCACCGCGTCGATGATGTGGCGGTCGTAGGCGCGGAACATGCAGCCCTGGTCGGTCATCTTGATGCGCGTGATCTTTTCGCGCAGGCCGTTCATGGCGCGCGAGGCGACATGGCGCCACCAGCTGTCGCTGCGCTGGCGGCGGATGGAGCCGACGTAGTCGTGGCCCTCGTCCATCTTGGCCAGCAGCAGATGTGTGTCTTCCGGCGGATTCTGCAGGTCGGCATCCAGCGTCACCACGCGCTGCCCGCGACACTGCTCGAAGCCGGCCATGATGGCCACGTGCTGGCCGAAGTTGCCGTTGAACAGCACCACGCGCGTCACTTCCGGGCGTTGCTGGAACTGCTCGCGCAGAATGGCGGCAGAGCGGTCGCGGCTGCCATCGTTGACAAAGATGATTTCATACGGGATCGCCAGTTTGTCCAGCGCCGGATAGAGCCGGTCAAACAAGGCTTGCAGCCCCTGCTCTTCGTTGTAGACGGGAATGACGACCGAAAGTTGGGTAGCGCTCATAGGGGCGGCATTCTACCCCACCCCCATCGCTTCGCGAAATCCCCAGCCCAAGAATTTATCGTGCAAGTAATGACTGTATGGTGTCGGGTATTTCATCACTCAAGGAAAGGAGTCGGAAATTTTCAACAATGGCTACAAGAAGATGGAAGAACCTCGCCAGCGCGTGCACAGGTACGACGTCAACGCCTTGAAACAATTCCATGACGGGGAATACAAGGCGGGACTGCATTCCATCGCGGAAATGGAGAAAGCCAGCACGGGGGGGGTGGCAGCGCAGGAAACCAGCGCTGCTGGCGGCAAAGAGTACTTCGGCACTCCCGAATACCCGAATTGCTCGGAAATTGTCTGTACTACCCGGCACTAGCCGGGCATAACGATTTCACCGCCTCCACCACGCGCTCCACATCCGCCTCGCTCATCTTCGGGAACAGGGGCAGCGTAACGATGCGCCGCCCCACTTCCTCTGCCACCGGGAACATGCCTTCCTTAAAACCGCGCTCACGGTACATCTTGAACAGATGGATAGGCGGGTAATGCACGCCGCAACCGATGTGATGCCGCTCTTTCATCTTGGCCATGAAGTCGGCACGCTTTACACCTTCTGGCAATACGATCTCGAACATGTGCCAGTTGGTGTTCTCGAAATCATGCAGCGGCAACTGAACACCGCCCAGTTGTTCGAATGCCGCGCCGAAACTGCCGAAATAGTGCCTGGCCAGTTCATGGCGTCTCGCAGTGATGGCATCCAACTGCAGTAACTGATGCAGACCGATCACAGCGGCCACATCCGTCATATTGAATTTTCCGCCCAGCACGTCCACATCCATGCCGTCGAAGCCTGTGCGCGTGACGCCTTGCAAGCGGTACTTCTCGGCCAAACGCGCCTCATCCTCGTTATTCAGCACCAGGCAGCCGCCTTCGGTGGTGGTCAGGTTCTTGTTGGCCTGGAAGCTGAACGAGACGAAATCGCCGAAGCTGCCGATGCGCTTGCCATGCCATAGCGAACCGAGTGCCTGCGCCGCGTCTTCCACCACGCGCAACTTATGTTTCGCGGCAATGGCATACAGGCGATCACGATCCACGGGCAAGCCGGAAAGATCGACAGGAATGATGGCCTTGGTACGCGGCGTGATCGCCGCTTCGACTTTATCCAGATCGATGTTGCGCGTGACCGGATCAATGTCCGCAAATACCGGGGTTGCGCCGACTTCGATGATGACGTTTGAGGTGGCCACCCATGAGATGGGCGTGGTGATGACCTCGTCCCCCGCCCCGATGCCGGCGATGCGCAGGGCGATCTCCATGGTGCAGGTGCCCGAGTTGAAGGTGCGCACCGGGCGTCCGCCGAAATATTCGGAGAGTGCTTTCTCGAACGCCTGCACCTTGGGGCCTGAGGTGATCCAGCCGGAACGCAGCACTTCGCCGACGGCGGCGATGGCCGCTTCGTCGATGTAGGGTTTGGTAAAGGGTAGGAACTCGGACATGCTTACGCTCTCGAAATGATGATGACGCCGAGGATGATGACGCCCATGCCGAGCAGTTTGGTGGCACTGAAGTCCTCGCCCAGCAGATACTTGGCGGCGACCGCATTCACCACATAGGCCATGGACAACATGGGAAATGCGATGCTGACCGGCACGCGCGACAGCGCCAGAATCCAGACGACAACGCTGACGCCGTAGCAGAACAGTGCAGTGACGATGTGCCACTCGGTTGCCAGCTTCCAGCCTATGGGCATCACATTGGCCATGCTGAATTCAAAGTGCCCGATGGCATTGGTGCCGGCCTTCATCAGGATCTGCGCGGCAGCGTTCAGCATCACACCGGTGAAGATGAGTGAAAAGTTAAGCAGGTTCACGGTTTGCTCACCACGACGATCTGGTGGTCTCTATACATCTCTTTCATTGCCAGGCCTTTCTTTTCCAATTCCGGGAACACGCGCAGCGGCATGATCGCATAGGCTTCCTTGTCGCTATTCCAGCGTTGCGCGAACGTGGCGATGTCGGGTATCCACTTGTGCGGTTCCTGCTGGATGCCGAATGCCATCTCATCCTTGAAATCGACCAGTATCAAGGTGCGCTTGAGATAGAACGGCAGCGTCTGCTCGTAGTTCTCTATCGAATAGAACGGGGTATCCGGTTTGATCTGCGATGCGATTGCTTCTGCGATCAGGAAGCCAGAACGCTCGCGGGCGATGGTGTCGTAACCGGAGGCGCCAATCTGCGCGGCCAGCAAGGTAGACAAAGCAAGTATGCCGATGGCAGACATCTTCCTGTCACGCCGGATGCCGTACAACGCCCCCGCCACGCCCAGCAGCCAAATCATGACGGCGACCATTATCCAATTGGCATAGGCGGAATACATCTCGAATTGCACCGGATTTTCGGACTGCTGGTTCACCAGCGGCCCCATTGCAAACAAAAATACGAGCAGTAGCGGCAGCACCGGCACGATCAGCCAGAACAGGCGGCGAGCGGGCATCGCTGCAACCTGCTTGCCCATCAGCAGCGCCAGCGCGGGGAACATCGGCAGCAGGTAAGACGGTAGCTTGGAACTGGAAACGGAGAAAAACAGGTACACGAACACCACCCACACCAGCAGGAAACGCTCGGGACTGAAGTGTCTCGCCTGTGATGCGCTGTCACGCCAGGTACGCAACACGGTATCGAACATCAGCACTGTCCAAGGCAACATGCCGAACAGCAATATGGGTACGAAATAATACCAAGGCTGGTAACGGGCATGCACCTTGGTCAGAAAACGTTCGAAGTGCTCGTGGATAAAGAAGAACTGGAAGAACTCTGGATTTGCCTGCATCACCAGCACGAACCAGGGGGCGGCGACAGCAAAGAAAGCCAGCAAGCCGATGATCCAGTGCATGCGCAGCCAGACAGCGCTGTCGCGGTTGAGTAGCGAATACAGGAACAAAGCCGCACCGGGCAGAATCACTCCCATCAACCCTTTGCTCAGCACCGCCAGCGCCATGGCCGCCCAAGCCAGGACCATCCAGTTTCGCCGCAAGGGGATGGCAGATTCCTGCTGCGCAAGCAACAGCGAAAATATCCCGAGCGATATAAAGAAGGTGACGCCCATGTCCAGCGTGTTCACATGCGCCATCAGCGCATAGAGCATGCTGCTGCCCAATATCAACGCGGCATACAAGCCTGCTTCACGCCCGAACAAACGCAAACCGACGAATCCGGCGAGCAAAACACCCAGAAAACCTGTCAGTGCCGTCCACAGACGCGCAGTCCATTGGTGCTCGCCGAAGACCTCAAAGGCCACGGCCGTTGCCCAGTATTGCAACGGCGGTTTTTCGAAATACTTAAAGTCGTTCAGATGCGGCGTGACCCAATCTCCGCTTGCCACCATCTCGCGCGCGATCTCGGCGTATCGCCCCTCATCCGGCTTGATCAGTTTGCGATATTCCAGATTGCCGAACCAGATAACGACAAGCGCCAGTAGCATCAGCCACAATGTGCGTCGCGAGAAAGGAAGGTTCATCTTTGGTAATGGAGAAAAGAGTCTGGCGCGCATTTTATCCTACGATCAAAGTACCGGTTTGAAGAATGTCTGTTTCAGCCCCACTCTCCCTGAGGGCGCGGAGGACAGGCAGACGCTACGCGGATTTTAGTTCTCTGCCGCTTTCGGCCCCAAGGTTTCCCGCACCTGAACGCGTGCGCCACCTTGCGCGAATTTAATATCAAGCGATTCGCCGGTTTTGATCTGCCGACCATCAATCACGATGTTACCTTTTGAATTGCGCACCAGGCTATAGCCGCGCGCCAGTACTTGATTCGGGTCGAGCAGATGGAGATGTTGTTGGAGTGCAAACAATCTGTCCGCGTGGCGCTCGAGTTGACGCGCCAGGACCGCCCCCATGCGCCGAGCGTAAGTAGACAGCAGATTTTTCGACGCCCCGACATCCGGCGCGAGAACGCCAAGGCGTTGCATCAATGATTGCAACTGCCATTCTCTCTGCCGCATCAAGCTGCCTTGCGACAGATCAAGGCGGCGACGCATGGTGCCCAACAGATCCGTTTGCTGCTGTATGCGCTGAGCCGGATGCACCAGTCTGCGTTGCAGATAGTCCAGCTGTTGCATGCGGCGCTCGATCTGCCGCATCAGTGCCTGGGTGAGCTGCCGCCCCTGCTTGGCCAGGTAGTGAAGCAAGGCTTTCCTGTCTGGAACTGCGGCTTGCGCGGCTGCAGTCGGCGTCGCGGCGCGCAGGTCGGCCACAAAATCTGCGATGGTGAAATCGGTCTCGTGGCCGACACCGCTGATAACCGGGATCTCGCTGCCCGCGATGGCGCGCGCCACCACTTCCTCGTTGAACGACCACAAGTCTTCGATGCTGCCGCCACCGCGACAGACGATGAGCACATCGCATTCTGCGCGCTCGTTGGCGGCGTGGATCGCCTGCGCGATCTTGCGCCCGGCACCCTCGCCCTGCACCGGGGTCGGATACAGCACGACCGGCACACCGGGCATACGGTCGGACAAGGTGCGCAATGCATCGCGCAAGGCTGCCGCCTGCGGCGAGGTGACGATGCCGATCCGGCGCGGGAATGACGGCAATTCACGCTTGCGCGCGGCGTCGAACAGCCCTTCGTCCGACAGTTTCGCTTTCAGTCGTTCGAATGCTTCGTACAGTGCGCCCTGCCCGGCCGGACGCATGCGCTCCAGCGTCAGTTGGAACTCGCCGCGCGCTTCGTACAGCGTGGCCAGGGCATGCACCTCGACCAGCATGCCGTTGCCCGGACGAAAATCCAGATATTGCTGTTTGTGACGGAACATCACACAACGCACCTGCGCCTGATCGTCCTTGAGCGAGAAGTACCAGTGGCCGGAAGAGGCCGCGACAAAATTGGATATTTCACCGCGCACCCACACCAGCGGCAGGCCGTCTTCAATCAGTCGTTTGGTGGCGAGATTGAGTTCTCGTACTGACAGTACGCTGTCGCCGGGAAACATCGCGAACTAGCGTCCGCGCGCATCACCCCAGCGCAGGGGCGTGCGGTCGTCGCCGATGTACCAGGTCGCGCCGGTTTTGTGCTCGACACAGTATTTGGGAGAGACAATGGTCTCTTCGAACACCATGTCATGCGTGATACGCGTGTACTCCAGCAGGATGCTGCGGATGACCTTGGCATTGCCGCAGATGTGCGAACCGCGCGTGATCCAGGTCGGCCCGATCACTTCGGCACCGTCCTCGATACACACGCCGGAATCGATATAGACCGGGCCTTCGATCTTGACCTTGTCCCAGTTGATACAGGTGTTGATGCCCACCCATACGCCCGGCTTGATCTCCTTGCCCGGCATCTGCATATGGGCGACCTCGCCTCGCAGCACGCGCTGAAGCACGCTCCAGTAGTCGGCGATATGCCCGATGTCGATCCAGTTGAAATGGCGCTTCTGCGCATAGAACGGCATGCCTTTTTCGGCCAGCATGGGAAACAACTGACTGCCGATATCGAACACTTGTCCCGATGGGATCAGGTCGATGACTTCCGGTTCGAAGATGTAGATACCGGTGCTGGCGAAGTTGGAGCGCGCATCTTCTGGCTTGGGTTTTTCCTGGAAGGAAAGGATACGGCCTTCGTCGTCAGTCTCGACCACTCCGTAGTTGCTGACCTCCGAATTCGGCACTTCCAGCGTGACCACGCTGGCCATCGCCTTCTTGGTCTTGTGTTCCCACACGGCGGCACCGATATCGAGATCGATCAGCGCATCGCCGCACAAGACTATCGTGGTGGTATCGAAGAAACCGCCGAAGTCCTGGATACGACGCATGCCGCCGGCAGAGCCCAGCGACTTGGGTGTGATCTCGCCGAATTCGTAAACGCCTTCGAAGGAATAGCCGATGTCGACGCCCCAGGTGCTGCCGTTACCGAAGTAGTTCTCGATCTTCCAGTGCTTGTAGGCGACGTTGACCATGATCTCGTTCACGCCGTAGCGCGCCAGATGATCGATCAGGTATTCCATCACGGGTTTGCCGAGGATGGGGATCATCGGCTTGGGCAGGTCTTGCGTCAGCGGCCTGACGCGCGTCCCCTGTCCTGCGGCTAGGATCATGCCTTTGATCTTGTCCAATCGATGTCCCTCCCTGTTTGAATGGGCACGATTCTACACCGTGACAAAACAAAAGACCCGCCACGGAGGGCGGGTCTCTCGATATATGGGGTGGCTGATGGGGCTCGAACCCACGACAACTGGAATCACAATCCAGGGCTCTACCAACTGAGCTACAGCCACCGTTGAACTTTTATGTTTGTTTGGCGTGCCCGAAGGGAATCGAACCCCTAACCCCCAGCTTAGAAGGCTGGTGCTCTATCCGGTTGAGCTACGGGCACCCTTCTTTCGGTATCCACAACAAACTTCTACTACTTTAACCTGGTCGGGGTGGAGAGATTCGAACTCCCGACATCCTGGTCCCAAACCAGGCGCGCTACCAGGCTACGCTACACCCCGAGAGCGCGGCATTATACAGAGCGAATCCGAAAAATCAATTTTGATTGCGGGTTTTTTCGGAAATTTGCGGCATCGCCAACATCAGGTAATACACCATCGACCACAAAGTGAGGATGGCGGCCAGATAAATCAGCGCAGTACCGACGGTGTCGCATGGAATTCCGAACAGCGATTCCTGATACAACAGGAACATGATGGCCAGCATCTGGAAGGTGGTCTTGAGTTTGCCCAGCATGGAGACTGCGACGCTCTTGCTGCTGCCGAGTTGCGCCATCCATTCGCGCAATGCGGAGATGGTCAGCTCGCGACCGATGATGATGAAAGCGATGATGGCATCCACATAACCCAGCTTGAGCAGGATCACCAGTGCCGCGACCACCATCAATTTATCCGCGACCGGGTCCAGAAATGCGCCGAAGGCAGAGCCCTGATTCAGCATGCGCGCCAGATAGCCGTCCAGCCAGTCGGTGATGGCCGCCAGCCAGAAGATGAAGGTGCCCAGCACATGCTTGTGATGCAGCGACAATGTCTCATCGGAGACGTAAAAGACAGCGATAAAGACCGGGATCAGGATGATGCGGAACCAGGTCAGAATGTTCGGAATATTGAGTGGCATGTCAGTGCAAATGGTTATAGATCTTCTCGGCGAGTGCGGGGCTTACGCCCTCCACTCGCGCCAGCTCTTCGACACTGGCTTGCTGGACGCCTTTCAATCCGCCGAAGTGGGTCAGCAGGTTGCGGCGACGTTTCTCCCCCACCCCTTCGATCTCTTCCAGTGACGATGTGGTGCGCGCCTTACCGCGCTTGGCGCGGTGTCCGCTGATGGCAAAACGGTGCGCTTCATCTCGTACTTGCTGGATCAAATGCAGGGCTGGATGGGCTGGCGGCAATTGTAGCGGCTTTTCTACACCGGGTCGCAGCAATTGCTCCAGCCCGGCTTTGCGTTCCACGCCTTTTGCCACACCGACCAGCGCGATGCCGGACAGGCCGAATTCGGCCATCACTTCTATCGCCATCGCCAGTTGCCCCGCACCGCCGTCGATCAAAACAAGGTCGGGCCGCTTCCCTTCGCCGGCCTGCAATTTTTGATAGCGCTTCTGCAAAGCCTGCTTCATGGCAGCGTAATCGTCACCGGGCGTGATGCCGGTGATGTTGTAGCGGCGGTATTCCTGCGGGCGGATCGCCAGATCGTCATACACCACGCAGGATGCGACCGTCGCCTCGCCCATGGTGTGGCTGATATCGAAACACTCGATGCGCTTCAGGTCGGGCAGCGACAGTTCATTGCGCAATGCCTCCAGCCGCAGCGTCTGCCCGGCTTGCATGCCAGCCTGTTGTTTCAATCCCAGCAAAGCATTGGCCTGCGCCATCTCCAGCCACTGGCGCCGCTCTCCCGTCACCGCATGCCGTATCTGCACCTTGTGCCCCGCCTGCTCGCTAAGCAGCGCTTCCAGCGCTTCATCCTGCACCGCCATGCTGGTGATGATCAGCGGCGGCACACTGCGATCCAGATAATGCTGGGCGAGGAACGCCTCCAACACCTCGCCGGCATCCTGCCCCTGCACATTTTCTGGATAGAAGGGCTTGTCGCCCAGATGTCGCCCGCCGCGCACCACCGCCAGATTCAGACATAACGCCCCTTCCGCCTCCACTACGGCCACGATATCGGCATCGGTATCGCGTCCGCTTTCCACGAACTGTTTTTGCTGCACGGTGTGCAAGGCCTGCAACTGGTCGCGCAGGGCTGCGGCGTGTTCGTATTCCAGCGCCTCGGCAGCTTGCTCCATCGCGGCGCGCAAACGTTTCTCGACCTCGTCGAACTTGCCGTTCAGCAGCAAACCGGCATTGCGCACATCGGTGGCGTAATCCTCTGCGCCGATCAATCCCGCGCACGGTGCGCTGCAGCGGTGGATCTGGTGCAGCAAGCAAGGCCGCGTGCGATTGTTGAACACGCCCTCCTCGCAGGTGCGCAATTTGAAGACCTTCTGCAGCAGGTTGATGCTCTCTTTCGCCGCTTGCGCATTGGGATAGGGACCGAAGTATTGATGGCGCTTGTCGGTCACGCCGCGATAGTAGGTAAGGCGCGGCGACGGACTGCCGGTAAATACGATGTAGGGATAGGACTTGTCGTCGCGGAACAGAATGTTGTAACGCGGCTTGAGTGATTTGATGAGGTTGTTTTCGAGCAGCAGCGCCTCTGCTTCCGAGCGCGTGACCGTGGTTTCGATGCGCGCGATATGCGACACCATCAACTGGATGCGCGGCGACAGGTTGCTCTTCTGAAAATACGAGCTGACGCGCTTCCTGAGCCGGTTGGCCTTGCCCACATACAGCACTTGTCCGTCCTTATCCAGCATGCGGTACACGCCAGGCTGCAGCGGCAGACTGGCGAGAAAGGACTTCGAATCGAAAACTTCGTCTGTCATGTTTTAGATCAGCGCCTGAAGACCTCTTGAAAATTCGCTTGCGCCACCGTTCGCGGGATGCCGGACTGCTCCGGAGACCTTCACGCCCATCTCGCTCAGCAGTCCTTCCGCCTTCTTGCCTACCGCGACGACCTTTGCCTGCGGGAATGCTTCGATCAATATGCGTAGCGCCGGTTCCCCCAGCGCGATCTCCTCCGCCGAGGGGGTCCTGTTGGACCACAATTCATCCGCGCGGTGCGGGTGTAACTGCAGCGCATTCCACAAGATCGTACGCTCGGCGATCCCCAGACGGTACAGCGTCCTCCAAACGATGGTGGCTGACGGCTCGGAGAAAGGCAATCGCCGCGTCGACAAACGCGGCGGCAGCGCTGCGATGCGGGGGATAGCCCCCTCGCCCAGCAAACGTTCACTGGTGAAGGCGATGCCGCTATAACGACAGCCCTGATACCCTGGTGCCTCGCCGGCAAGAATGATTTCCGGATCGCAATCCAGATGTGCTGCCAAGCGCTCCAGCTTCGCTGTCGGGCCGTTCCCTTCCGCATCATGCGGGCAATGATCGGCCCAGGGATTGAACAATCCCGGTCTTCCGGCGGGCAAGGTGCCCACCAATTTGCGTGCCAGTGAAAGTCTGGATGGGTTCATGTATCGGATTCCGTTTCAGCAATGAAAAGCCCCGCACGGGGCGGGGCTCGTTCAGACAGCAGGCTGACTTATTCAGCAGCCGGTGCGGCAGCTGCAGGTTGCTCCTGCAATGCCTTCATGCTCAAACGCATGCGGCCCTTGTCGTCCACTTCCAGAACCTTGACCTTCACGATCTGGCCTTCCTTCAGGTGATCCGCCACGGCTGCGATACGCTCGTGCGAGATCTGCGAGATGTGCAGCAGACCGTCTTTGCCCGGCAGAATGTTGACCAGTGCGCCGAAGTCCAGCAGCTTGACCACGGGACCTTCGTACACCTTGCCGACTTCGACCTCGGCCACGATGTCTTCGATACGCTTCTTGGCCAACTCACCGGCCTCGCCGCTCACGCAGGCGATGGTGATGTTGCCGTCATCGTCGATGTCGATGGTGGTGCCGGTCTCTTCGGTCAGAGCACGAATCACCGCACCGCCCTTGCCGATCACGTCGCGGATCTTGTCCGGATTGATCTTCATCTTGATCATGCGCGGCGCGAAGTCGGAGACTTCAGGACGCACGGTAGGCATCGCCTGTTTCATGATGCCGAGGATGTGCTTGCGGCCCGCCTGAGCCTGGCTCAGTGCGACCTGCATAATCTCCTTGGTGATGCCGTTGATCTTGATGTCCATCTGCAGCGCGGTGATACCGTTCTCGGTACCTGCCACCTTGAAGTCCATGTCGCCCAGGTGATCTTCATCACCCAGAATGTCGGTCAGCACCGCAAAACGGCCGCCGTCCTTGATCAGCCCCATGGCGATACCCGCCACATGGTCCCGCACCGGCACGCCCGCGTCCATCAGCGACAGGCAGCCGCCGCACACGGAAGCCATGGAGCTGGAACCGTTGGATTCGGTGATCTCGGATACCACGCGAATCGCGTAGCCGCATTCCTCTTCGCTCGGCAGCACGGCAACCAGTGCGCGTTTGGCCAGACGGCCGTGGCCGATCTCGCGACGCTTCGGTGTGCCGACACGACCGGTCTCGCCGGTGGAGTACGGCGGGAAGTTGTAGTGCAGCATGAAGCGGTCTGTGTACTCGCCTTCCAGCGCATCGATCTTTTGCGCATCGCGCATGGAACCGAGCGTTGCGATGACCAAAGCCTGTGTCTCACCACGGGTGAACAGCACGGAACCGTGGGCACGCGGCAATACGCCGGTGCGGATGGTGATCGGACGCACGGTGCGAGTGTCGCGACCGTCGATACGCGGCTCACCGCTGAGGATCTGGCCGCGCACGATCTTGGCTTCCAGTGCGCTAAACAGTTCGTTGATCTCGTTCTTGGAGACGTTCTCGAACTCGGGCACTGCCAGTGCGGCAGCAACCTTGGCGTGGATCGCATCTACTTGCTGGGTGCGCGCCTGTTTCTCGCGCACGGCATAAGCCGCTTTGAGTTCGTTCTCTGCCAATTCGTTGATACGGGCGATCAGCGCTTCGTTCTTGGCAGCCGGCGTCCAGTCCCAATCGTCCTGGCCGACTTCGTTCGCCATTTCGATGATGGCATTGATCACGGTCTGCATTTGCTCGTGACCGAACACCACTGCGCCCAGCATCACTTCTTCGGACAGTTGTTGTGCTTCGGATTCGACCATCAATACGGCTTGCGCGGTACCGGCGACGACCAGATCCATCTGCGAAGTCACCAGCTCATCCTTGGACGGGTTCAGCAGATACTGACCGTTGGCATAGCCGACGCGCGCCGCACCGATGGGGCCGTCGAACGGGATGCCGGAGATCGCCAGTGCGGCGGAGGCGCCAATCATGGCGGGAATATCCGCATCGATCTGCGGATCGGAAGACATCACGGTGGCCACGATCTGCACTTCGTTGTAGAAACTCTCGGGGAAGAGCGGACGCAGCGGGCGGTCGATCAGACGCGAGGTCAGGATCTCTTTTTCGCTGGGACGGCCTTCACGCTTGAAGAAGCTGCCGGGGATCTTGCCTGCGGCGTAAGTGCGTTCCTGATAATCGACGGTCAGGGGGAAGAAGTCCTGATCCGGCTTTGCGTCCTTGCGTCCGACCACGGTAACCAGCACCGAGGTGTCGCCCAGGCTGACCATGACTGCGCCACTGGCTTGGCGTGCGATTTCGCCGGTCTCCAATGTCAGTTGATGATTACCGTAGCGAAGTGTTTTTTTATAGTGGCTCAAAGTAGACCTCTCTTGAAGTTTGTACGGATACGGCGGATCGGCACGCCAAAACGAAGCGGGCCGCATTTGCGACCCGCTTTTTTGCAGAATTACTTGCGCAGTTCGAGGCGCTGGATCAGTGCCTTGTAACCTTCTTCGTTCTTGCTCTTCAGGTAGTCGAGCAGCTTGCGGCGGCGGCTCACCAGACGCAGCAGACCGCGACGTGAGTGGTGATCCTTGTTGTGCTCCTTGAAGTGATCGGTCAGGTAGTTGATACGTGCCGTCATCAGGGCTACTTGCACTTCGGGGGAGCCTGTATCGCCTTTGGCGCGCTGATAGTCAGTCACGATCTGCGATTTTTGAGCGGCGGTAATAGACATTGACTTCTTCTCCAGTTAAAAAGGTGCGGTATTAAAAAAAGTGCGGCATTCTACACTTGAATAGGCTTGTCACTCAAGCTGATTTCGGTACTGCCGCCATACGGGCGATGCCGGACAAAAGCCGGTTGGGTGACAGGCGTCCGGCGACCAATTCTCCCAACCCTATGAAACTTCCTTCGGCATACAGACGTCGCTTGCCATCCGGATAGCCATCCCGCAATCCAAAACGCTGCCCTTGCGCCAAACGAGCTGCTTGCACGGCATCCAGCGTCATGGCCGGAAAGTTCTGAATGAGGCTATCCACGGGCAATAGCAAGCTGTCGCGCGCCGCTTCATCCAGACCTTCCAGTTCAGGCAAAGTGTGCGCCGCATGCAGATCGAAGTCGCCGATGCCGGTACGGCGCAAAGCGATCAGATGCCCGCCGCAACCCAGTGCTTCGCCGATATCCTCTCCCAAGGTGCGGATATAAGTGCCCTTGCTGCATAACACGTCGATATCCGGCCCGGTTGCCGAAAATCGCTCCAGATTCAGTTCGCGGATGAATACCTGCCGCGTCTCGCGTTCGATCACTTCGCCTTTGCGGATATATTCGTACAGCGGTTTGCCCTGATGCTTCAGGGCGCTGTGCATGGGAGGCAGTTGCGAAATCTCGCCGGTGAAACGAAGCAGCACCTGCCTGATCTGCGCTTCATCTGCCGTAACCGGACGTTCCTCGATGATCTCGCCTTCTGCATCGCCGGTCGTCGTGCGCTGACCGAGCCGGATCGTGGCGCGATAACGTTTGTCGGCATCCAGCAAAGCATGGGTGAATTTGGTCGCCTCGCCGAAGCAGATCGGCAACAGGCCGGTGGCGAGCGGGTCCAGCGTGCCGGTATGGCCGGCCTTTTCCGCGCGAAAAAGCCAGCGCACCTTTTGCATTGCGGTGTTGGAGCTCAGTTCCAGCGGTTTGTCGAACAACAGCACGCCGTCGAGCTGGCGTTTGGCGCGACGGACCTGCTCAATCTTTCTTGTCACTGGCTACCGCTTGTTCGATCAATTGGGACAAATGCGCACCGCGCTCGATGGAAGCATCGTAGACAAAATGCAGCTGGGGCGTGATGCGCAGCTTCATGGATTTTGCGAGTTGGCTGCGCAGGAAACCGGCAGCCCGCTCCAAACCCGTTTGCAGTTGTTCGGTCCCGCCTTCCAGCGAGGTGTAGAACACCTTGGCATGCGCATGGTCGTTGGTGACGCTGACGCCGGTCAAGGTCACTTTGCTCACGCGCGGATCCTTCACTTCAAGGCGGATGAATTCCGCCAGTTCGCGCAGGATCTGCTCGGAGATACGGTCAGTACGGGAGAAATCCTTCGCCATTTAAAGGGCTCGCGCCACTTCGACGATCTCGAACACTTCCAGGAAATCGCCCACTTCCAGATCGTTGAAGCCTTTCAGCGACAGACCGCACTCGAAGTTGGATCTGACTTCCTTCGCGTCATCCTTGAAGCGCTTCAGCGAATCCAGCTCGCCGGAATGGATCACCACGTTGTTGCGCAACACACGCACGCTGGAGCCGCGTTTGACCATACCTTCGGTGACGTAACAGCCGGCCACCGTACCCACCTTGGAGATGTGGTAGACCTGACGGATCTCGACCATACCGATGATGCTTTCTTTCTTCTCCGGTGCCAGCATGCCGGACAATGCCGCTTTGATCTCGTCCACCATCGCATAGATGATGTTGTAGTAGCGGATGTCAACGCCGGAAGCTTCGGCCAGCTTGCGTGCGGAAGCATCGGCACGCGAGTTGAAGCCGATGATGACCGCCTTGGAGGCCAGCGCCAGGTTGACATCGGACTCGGTGATGCCGCCCACGCCGCTGTGAATGATGCTGACCTTCACTTCGCTGGTGGACAGCTTCTGCAATGAACCGGCGATCGCCTCGATAGAACCTTGCACATCCGCCTTCACGATCAGCGGCAGGGTGCGCACTTCGCCTTCGCCCATCTGCTCGAACATATTCTCCAGCTTGGCTGCCTGCTGCTTGGCAAGTTTCACATCGCGATACTTGCCTTGACGGAACAGCGCGATCTCGCGCGCCTTCTTTTCGTCGGCCAGCACCAGGAAATCCGCACCGGCAACCGGCACTTCGGACAAGCCTTGGATCTCGACCGGGATCGACGGACCGGCCTCGGCCACAGGCTTGCCGTTCTCGTCCAGCATGGCGCGCACACGCCCGGAAACCGAACCGACCAGCACCGCGTCGCCGCGTTTCAGCGTGCCGGATTGCACCAGCATGGTCGCCACAGCGCCCTTACCCTTGTCCAGGCGCGCTTCGACTACCACCCCCTTGGCGCTGGTGTTTTTTGCCGCTTTCAATTCCAGCACCTCGGCTTGCAGCAGAATGCCTTCCAGCAATTGGTCAATGCCTTGCCCGGTCTTGGCCGAAACCTCAACGAACATACAGTCGCCGCCCCAATCTTCCGGCACCACGCCTTCGGTCACCAGTTCCTGGCGCACGCGTTCGGAATTCGCATCCGGCTTGTCGATCTTGGTAACAGCCACAACCAGAGGCACATTTGCCGCCTTGGCGTGGTGGATCGCTTCCTTGGTCTGCGGCATCACGCCGTCATCGGCAGCCACCACCAGAATCACGATATCGGTTGCCTGCGCACCGCGCGCGCGCATCGCCGTAAAGGCCTCGTGCCCCGGGGTATCGAGGAAAGTGACCATGCCGCGCGGCGTATCGACGTGATAAGCACCGATATGCTGCGTGATGCCACCCGCCTCGCCGCTGGCGACGCGGGTGCGGCGGATGTAATCCAGCAGCGAGGTCTTACCGTGGTCGACGTGACCCATCACGGTCACCACCGGCGCGCGCGGTTCTAGCACCGCATCCTCGTGTTGCGCATCTTCCATCAGGAATGCATCGGGATCGTCCGGCTTGGCCGCAACGGCCTTGTGGCCCATCTCTTCGACCACGATCATCGCGGTCTCCTGATCCAGCACCTGGTTGATGGTCACCATGGAACCCATCTTCATCAGCGCCTTGATGATCTCGGCGGCCTTGATGGACATCTTCTGCGCCAATTCCGCGACAGAAATGGTCTCTGGGATGGTGACTTCCTGCACGATCGGTTCGGTCGGCAGCGAGAACGCATGTGCGGCCTCGGTCTTGCTGTGTTTGTCGTGGCGGCCGGTGCGCAACGAACCCGGTCGGGCAGTCACGCCGCTACGTGTATCCGCAGTGCGCGATGCCGGACGCTTCTTGTGGCCGGCTTCATCCCACGGACTGTCTTTCGCCGGTGCCTTCTCGGCTTTTCTAGAAGGTCGGGAAACCTTGTCACCCGGACGCAATGCAGGCTTGTGCAAGGTGCCTTCCGGTGCGCCAGCCGCAGCAGCGGCTGGCGCGACTACCGGTGCGGCGGCAACGACTGGTTTTTCTTCGGCAACCTGCTCGGGCTCTGGCTTTGCCTCGGCAGTGATCGCCTTGCGCTTGCGTGCCTGCTTGGCTTCCACATCGGCAGCCTGGCGCGCGGCTAACTCGGCCAACTGACGCGCTTCTTCTTCGCGCGCCAGCTTCTCGGCATCATCCAGAACTTGCTTGGGCTTGGCTGGCGCTTCAACCGCTTCCGGCGCAGCCAATGGCGCTGCCGCTTCGGGCTTTTCGACCAACGGCGCAATGGTGCGCTTCTTGCGCACTTCGACCTGGATGGTGCGCGACTTGCCGCTGCTGTCCGCTTTCTTGATCGCAGTCGTCTCGCGGCGTGTCACCGTAATCTTGCTCTTGCCGCCACCGTGCGCGCTGCGCAGGTGCTCAAGCAACTTCGCTTTATCTTGCTCGGATATCGGATCGGAGTCCTTTTGCTTGGCTACACCGGCCGACTGCAACTGTTCCAGTAACAGTTCGACCGGGAGACCCAGTTCCCCGGCGAATTGAGCGACATTGATTTTTCCCATTACTTTCCTTCAGCCCCAGGGCTAATTACTTATTCGAACCATGGCGCACGCGCCGTCATGATCAACTGGTTGGCACGCTCACCGTCCATGCCCGTCATTTCCATCAACTCGTCGGTATCGAGGTCGGCCAAATCATCCTGCGTGCCCACTCCTTTACCAGCCAGCGTACGCGCTGTGTCAGCATCCATACCTTCGATCTTCAGCAGGTCTTCGATGTTGTGTTCGACCTGTTCTTCATTGGCGATAGCGGCAGTCAACAATGAATTGCGTGCACGGCTGCGCAGCTCTTCCACGGTCGCTTCGTCAAATGACTCGATCTCCAACATCTCATCCAGTGGCACATACGCGACTTCTTCCAGCGTATTGAAACCTTCCTGCACCAAGATGTCGGCGACTTCTTCATCCACATCCAATTTGGCCACGAACAAGTCGCGGATCACTGCGAATTCCTGCTCATTCTTCTCGGCAGATTGCTCAACAGTCATCAGGTTGATCTCCCAACCTGCCAACTCAGTCGCCAGACGTACGTTCTGACCGCCACGACCGATGGCTTGCGCCAAGTTCTCTTCTTCAACCACCACATCCATGCTGTGCTTGTCTTCGTCCACCATGATGGAAGTGACTTCAGCCGGTGCCAGTGCATTGATGACGAAAGTCGCAGGATCATCAGACCACAGGATGATGTCCACGCGCTCGCCAGCCAGCTCGGTGGTCACAGCCTGCACGCGCGAACCGCGCATACCGACGCAAGTACCGATGGGGTCCAGACGCTGGTCGTTGGTGCGTACCGCGATCTTGGCGCGAGAGCCGGGATCACGCGATGCACTGACGATCTCCAGAATGCCTTCTTCGATCTCGGGCACTTCCAGTTCGAACAACTTCTTCAGGAACTCGGTAGTGATACGCGACAGAATGATCTGCGGGCCGCGCACGGTGCGATCGACGCGCAACAGATAAGCACGCACACGGTCGCCGACGCGAAGATTCTCTTTCGGGATCATCTGATCGCGTGGCAGCAAAGCCTCGATCTTGCCGAATTCGATGATGGCGTTGCCGCGCTCGATACGCTTGATCGTGCCGGACACCAGATGTTCGTTACGCTCCATGAAGTCAGCCAGGATCTGCTCGCGTTCTGCATCGCGGATCTTCTGGAAGATGACTTGCTTGGCAGCCTGCGCACCGATACGACCGAAGTCAATGTTCTCCAGCGGCTCTTCGATGAACTCACCCATCTCTATCTCGGCATCGCGCTTCTGCGCTTCTTCAAGCTTGATATGGAGTTCGGGCGTCTCGAAAGTCTCGTCGTCCATCACTTCCCAGCGACGGAAAGACTCGTATTCGCCGGATTCACGGTCGATGCTGACACGCACATCGGCCTCTTCTTCCACGAAACGCTTCTTTGTCGCAGAGGCCAAAGCAGACTCCAGTGCGCCGAACACGATTTCCTTGTCCACGTTCTTTTCACGTGCCAAGGCATCCACCAACAATAGAACTTCACGACTCATCGTTTTTCTCCGACTGCATCAAATCAAAATACGGGCACCAAACGTGCCTTATCCACATTGGACAGTTCGATCTCGACCGAACCGCCAGCCATATCCAGTTGCAGCACACCATCCTTCAACTCACCGATGATGCCCACCAACTGCTTGCTACCGTTCACAGGCAGACGCAACTTGAATTTCGCCTTCTGCCCTTTGAAGCGAACGAAGTCCGCTTCTTTCTTAACTACTCTGTCCAGCCCCGGTGAAGAAATCTCAAGGCGCTCATACTCCACACCTTCCACCGTGAACAGGCGCACCAACTGGTTGCTCACCCGTTCGCAGTCCTCGACCGCGATACCTTCCGGCTTGTCCATGAACACGCGCATCATGCCGCGACCGGACAATTCCAGATCGACCAGCTCGTAACCCATGCCAGTCAGCGTCGTTTCAACCAGGTTTGCAACGTCCATATTCGATCCCACAAATAAAAAACGGGCTCGAAGCCCATCTAGAAAACGGCGCGGATTGTACCAAAAGGTTTGCTTATGGGAAACAGGTATTTATGGAATATCGAACAATACTCACCGCCGCTCGCCCCAAGGATGAGACAAAGTGATGTGTCTCATGGGCTAAACAGGGACGCGGCTGCTCAAATAAGACTTACTCGAACAGCTTGCGGATGCTCTGCACGTCAGGGTTAAGTACCACGCCCTTCTCGGTGATCAGCCCCGTCACCAGCTCCGCCGGGGTCACATCGAAGGCCGGATTGCGTATCTTCACCCCCTCCGCCGCCCAGTGATAGTCTCGAAAACCCTTTACCTCATCCACCGATCGCTCCTCGATGGGGATGTCCTTACCGCTTGCAATGTTAAGGTCAATGGTCGAAAGCGGGCACGCCACATAGAACGGAATGTTGTGCCGCTTGGCCAGCACAGCCACCATATAAGTGCCGATCTTGTTCGCCACATCGCCGTTGGCCGCCACACGGTCCGTCCCCACCACCACCGCATCGATCTCGCCCTGCGCCATCAAATGGCCCGCCATATTGTCGGTGATCAGCGTCACCGGGATGTTCTCCTGCACCATCTCCCACGCCGTCAGCCGTGCACCCTGCAGGAAAGGCCGCGTCTCGTCGGCGATCACCGAGATCTTCTTGCCCGCCTCGATGGCGGAACGAAACACCCCCAGCGCCGTGCCCCACCCCGCCGTCGCCAGCGCGCCAGCGTTGCAATGCGTCAGCACCCGCGCGCCGTCCTTCAGCAAAGCCGCACCGTTCGCACCCATCGCCTTGTTGATACGGATATCCTCGGCCAGCACCTCATGCGCCTCAGCCAGCAAACGCTGCGCGATCTGCTTCGGCGTTTGCTCCGCCACACCGCCCCAAACCTTGCGCATACGCTGCAAAGCCCAGAACAGATTCACCGCCGTCGGACGACTGCCTGCCAACACGGCAAAGCCGGTTTCCATACCAGACTCGAATTCAGTCGCCGAGCTGTCCTGAAGCTTCAATGCCTCCAGCGCTACACCATAAGCCGCCGCCACACCGATAGCCGGTGCACCGCGCACCACCATATTGCGTATCCCCTCCGCCACCGAAGAGGCTGTGTAGTAACTCAGGTATTCGAACGCAGCGGGCAGGATGCGCTGGTCTATCATCTCCAGCCGGTTGTTGAACCAGCGCAGGGTTTCGATTTTCATTTTGTCACCTTACGAATTTCGTTTATCAAATCCCAAAAAGGGAAACTCAAGAGTTTCCGCTTTTGCCCAATTGGTTGATACGGAACAGACCAGTCAATTGTCAAATCAAGATATTTCTTTTTGCGGAGTTGCAGAAGAATTTGATAGACCAACTCAAAAACCACCAACACATCCTCCCTACCCATTCTTCCAGGCACCACTCGAAGCCCGAGAATAGTGGTTCTTGGCTCTAAACGCTTTCCTGCCTTTACATACTTTGAATACACCAAAGGATCGCGCTCGCCTTGCCATGACGTATCAACTTTGAAATTTCTAAAATTCAAATCCCCATTCAATTGCAGCGATTTTCCATATTCAAAAACATGGTTATGAGCAATCGCATTACGAAGCAAATACACTTCGTTAAATCTCCTAGCCAAGCGCTTACAGCCTTTTAATGAAGCAAGATATGTCGAAGCATGCTTCTTTTTTCTCGCGTCGGTACTCTTATCGAAATGACGTATTCGAGCCAAATATGATTCAAGCATTATGACTATCAGCAATATCAATAGCGCTGAATATCTAGTCTCCGAACTCAAAGGAATATCGGGATAAGTTTCGTTCCGCTTGCCACGAACAAGCTGAGATACATAATCAGCAATCGGGTATTTAAATTCACTACCCGCAATTGAAATGACTTGCAGATCCAAACTAATCTCCCTCGAACTCGCACAACGCAAACACCTTATGCCCGCGCTTCTCCAGCCGCGCGCGTCCGCCGATGTCCGGCAGGTCGATCATAAAGCTGCATTCGATGACATGCCCGCCCATCTTCTCGATGAGGATGACGGCGGCTTCGGCGGTGCCGCCGGTGGCGATGAGATCGTCCACCAGCAGCACTTTTTCTCCCTTGGAGATGGCGTCGGTGTGGATCTCGATACGGTCAGTGCCGTATTCGAGTTCGTAGTCGTGACCTATGGTCTCGGCAGGCAGTTTGCCTTTCTTGCGGATGGGCACGAAGCCGACGCCAAGCGCATAGGCCAGCGGTGCACCAAGGATGAAGCCGCGCGATTCGATACCGGCGATCTTGTCGATCTTCACATCCTTATATCTGCGCACCAGTTCGTCGATGGTGGCGCGCAGGCCGACCGGGTCTTTGAGCACCGTGGTGATGTCGCGGAACATGATGCCCTGCTTGGGGTAATGGGGGACGGTTCTGACACGTGACTTGATGGGCATTTCGTTTCCTTTTTATTGTCCATTCATCCTTCGATACGGCTGCGCCTACTCAGGACGAACGGAATTCTTTCTTAACTGCGTTTCTTGTACTCGACGAACTTCGCTTTGACTTCGTGCATCTGTTGCGCGGTGAGTATGTTCGGTTCTCCCACCGACAATGCACGCCAGTAGATCTCGCAC
>WOYI010322273.1_pt2 | contig 46695 bp, 46 predicted proteins | sample 6423411 | NCBI WGS metagenome assembly WOYI01 (sample SAMN13441803, study PRJNA592873) | oil field metagenome | biome: oil field; feature: oil-well bore; material: oil-contaminated soil; isolation source: oil-contaminated soil from oil-well borehole | place: Germany: Wietze | collected 2016-10-18 ... | reverse complement strand
TGCAGAATCAGCCTTTCAAGTACGTCGGCCAGTATGGTGTCATGACCGAGCCCAACGGCTTCTACTACATGAAGGCCAGGTACTACGATCCGGCAGTCGGCAGGTTCATTTCAGAAGATCCCAGCGGGTTTGACGGCGGCGACGTAAACCTCATGGCGTACGTTGGGAATAATCCGGTGAACATGATTGACCCGATGGGATTATCGAGTTTGGTTTATGACAGAATATTTGGGACATTGACATTGTTTAGTAGTGGAGGGGATCAAATTGCGCAGTGGCCAGCAGCGAATAAGACAACTAGAAATAGTAATGGCCCGTGGCCAGACGGTACATATGACTTTTCTCATTATAACAGACATTTGGAGAGCAACACCACAGGACCTTATGGTGCAAATGGAATTTTTGTTTTTGATGTAGATGGTCGGTCTGGAATGGGAGTACATTCTGGAAGAAGTGGTCCAGAATCTAAAACATTAGGGTGCGTTCGCACCACTGAAGAAGCAATGGGATTCTTACGCGGATATCATTTTTATGATAATGATCCAATAGAGTCTATTACAATTCAGTCCACCTTATCAGGTTTAATGTCATTAAGTAAATTTAATTTTGGTAAGTAAGAAATGAAAATGACATAAATAGGAGTACAGAAAATGACAAAAAATATTATCTTAGCATTAATTTTAATTGTTCTATTGAGTAATTTTGCTCTTGCTAATACGAGAATGAAAGTTTGCAATAAAAAAGATTCTATTAAAGCAGAAGAACTGGCAGCGAGTGCAGCTAATTGGGATCAACTATATTCACTATATAAGCACTATTACCAATGTGATGATGGGGCAATTGCGGAGGGATTTAGTGAGTCGGTTAGTGTTTTGCTATCACAACATTGGGATAATCTTGATAAGTTAGGAAAGATAATTCAGAAAGATAATAGATTTAAGATATTTATATTGAAGCATATTGATGAAACGGTGCCGGAAGGTAGGATACAATATATTAAGAATTTAGCACTGAATAAATGCCCCCGTTCTGCAAAGATTTTATGTGAAAGAATTTGTAAAAGAATAGGAGAAATCGAAAAGGTAGGCGACGAAAATGAGTAAAATAGGGAACCCTTAAAATTGTAAGTTACTGAATAATTCGGGAGTTCTATTTGTTGAACAGTTAACAGTTTGGGACAACAGAAGAAGCGAAAAGAAAAAGGAATTCGTTGAGCAGGCTTTTTAAATGATGAGACGAAACGTGACATATCAAACCGACGATTACTTGCAAAGCGATTATTCTCAAAAACCATATCGTTCGTTTATTGACAAATATATTGCCGATTATGATGTTGCCGGCCGGCTGCACACATTTACCAACTTCAACGGCACGGTAACAGCTTATAGCTACGACAATGCCAATCGACTGACAGCAATCAATAATAAGAAAGCTGACAACAGCGTCATCTCCAATTACACCTTTACGCTGGATGGCGATGGCAATCGCACCAATATTGTGCAGAATGAACCTTACGCGCAAACAATTAATGAAATCACTGTTGCCTATACATATAATGCAAAGAAAAACCGTCTGTCATCCGCCGGTTCAAATACATTTACTTATGATGATGAAGGCCAGATTGCTACCGGCGGCAGCAACACTTATACATTCGACTATGAACACAGATTAAAGACCATTGGCGGCACGAGCAGCCAGTTCTTCTACGATGGCAGCGGCAACCGGTTGAAAGCTGTCCGGTCAGGTGGAGAAACCCGCTATATCTACGATGCCTCAGGCCGATTGCTGGCCGAGGCAAATGCAAGTAACGTTATTACCAGATACTACATTTACGGCAATGGATTGCTGGCGATGGTAACACCGGAAGGTCAAACCTATTGCTATCATTTCAACGGCGTCGGCAGCACGGTGGCAATCACGGATAATACGCAGGCTATTGTTAATCAGTACTCTTACGATGCGTTTGGAAATGTAGCCAATCAGCAGGAGAATATGTTGAATAACGATACAAAACTGCTGAATCAGCCTTTCAAGTATGTCGGCAAGTACGGTGTCATGAAAGAGCCCAATGGCTTTTACTACATGAAGGCCAGATACTACGATCCGACTGTGGGTAGATTCATCTCCGAAGATCCGATTGGCTTTGGTGGCAGTGGCGTGAACCTTATGGCCTATGTCGGGAATAATCCGGTGACAGGGATTGATCCGAGCGGTGAAATTATATGGCCGCGTGGTGACTATCCGACTATTTTTGGCGCAAATGGACAAAACGGTCTTTTCGGTTCGGAGACTTCACAGATGAAATTTATTGGGTCGTATATTCCATTTATGTATCAAACAGCGATATTCCATGACCCGGCTGTAGATTATTTAGCAGGTTTATTCGGTATTAAATCAGAGTCAGGTATGGATGTTATACGTGCAATTGCGGCGGTTCCTTGTTTTGCAGCAGCTGTTGCATGGGATGTTGTCACACTTCCTCTGCAAATATATGAGTTGGCGACTGGCAACAATACAGAGTTAAAAATTTTTAATGTCAACGAAAGTAATCCTCACTACGCTACCAATCCAGGAGGAATTAACTCAGTTCAAGGCAGTGGTAATAACGTTTTCAATACAGGTAACGGGAAAATGAAATAGGAGTGACAATATGCGAGTAATTATGAAATATTTTATTTGTAAGAACTATTTTTTTATAGTTATTTTAACCATTTTCGCCATATCTGTGTGTGGCTGTGATGACAAGGTCTTCATTAATCTTGGTAACGCGCGTTTATCGTCTGGGAAGTTGGATATGGCAAAGGTTTATTTTGAGAATGCGTTGAAAAATAATGAAAATAGGGATGAAGCCTATTATGGTCTTGGAAGAGTTGCCTTGGCTAAAACGGAATACATTGATGCCGTTAAAAATTTTACAAAAGCTCTTGAAATAAATCCCAATATGGCAGTGGCATATTTTGGCAGAAGCATTGCCTGGAAAATGATGGGCAATCTGGAGAATGCATTAACGGATGTCAATAAAGGAATAACGTTGAATTCAAACAATGCATCCGCATATTCTTTGCTTGGCGATATTTATTTGGGGAAAAAAGAATATAATCTTGCCTTAACTAATTACAACAAAGCGTTAGCTATTAATCAAACGGATGCGTTGTTATATCGAAGCCGTGCAATTTATTGGTATACTGATGGTAATTTTGGAAATGCAATTTCCGACTTGGAACAAGCCTTAAAATTAAAACCTTCATATTTTATCGCTTTGAATGATTTTGCATGGATACTCGCCACCTGTTCCAACAAATCATATAGAAACGGTTCGAGGGCTGTAGCGTTAGCCGAAAAAGCTGTTAAGTCATTTCGTTCAGCGGAAATATTGGATACATTGGCTGCAGCTTACGCGGAGGCGGGAAGATTTGATGACGCCGTCAAAATTCAGGAGGAATCAATAGATATTCAGAAAAAAACGGAGAGTAATTTCTTTCTTTCAGATTCATTAGAACGCCTTAAAAGTTACCAAAACAGAATAGCTTGGACGGATTATTCCAGAAAAAGTTTTATTTTGGACTATTAGTAGTAGAGCGAAAAAAGAGAACCTTTCTTTAAAGAAAGGTAGGTAAATTAGGGACATCGCCCAATAAAAAATAGTGGCAGGTAGCGAAGTAGCAAGGGTCAAGAAGAAAATAAAACTCGAAAGGAATGGAAGGAATATGAAAATTATCAAAGGACTTAGAAATTCATTAATTCTATTTTTAATCATAATCAGCGCACTTCTTTTTATTAATGTCATTCCTTCTTTTGCTGATCCTTGCACAGGCGGCACCGCAACAACTGACGGCAATTATACAGTACGCACGTTTACGTCAAATGGTACGGCTGTTTGTACGTCTGATGTATCTGGTGATATTATTATGGTTGGCGGCGGCGGTGGTGGTGGTTCAAATCGCGGTTCCGGCGGTGGCGCTGGCGGCTTCATTGGAGCGACAGGTATAACGATAACTGCTGACACATATACTGTTGTCATTGGCGCGGGTGGTTACGGTGGTACAAATCAGAATGATAATGCGACTGCTGGTGCAAATACAACTGTAGCAGGTTCCGGAGGTGCACCACTTGTTGCGTATGGCGGTGGCAGAGGTCGCGGCGGTACTGCCGGTGGTGCATATTCTGCTTTAACGGGTGGAGATGGCGCATCTGCTGCTGGTGGCTGTTACGGTGGGCCTTCAGGTAGCACGACATCCAGTAATCTGGGGCATGCAGGTGGAGGATCAAGTAATTCAAGTCCCGGTTACGGTGCAGGTGGTGGCGGTGGCGCCGGTACGGCTGGTAGTAACGGAACATCCGTCGGCGGCGGGAAAGGTGGCGATGGAACATCAAGCAGCATATCCGGCACTGCTAAATATTATGGTGGTGGTGGTGGTGGCGGTCAGCTTTCTACAAGCCAGAGTAATAGTGGCGGTCAAGGTGGCGGCGGAAACGGTGCCGGATACAATTCGGCAGTACCAGCCACTGCCGGAGTGAATGGTACTGGCGGTGGCGGTGGCGGCGGCGGTGACGGAGGTACTGCTGCGTATAATGCCGGTGCTGCCGGTGGTTCCGGTATCGCGATATTTAGATATTTGAATCCAGACGGCCCTACGACACACAAAATAATAGCATCTGCGGGAAGTAACGGCAGTATATCTCCTTCGGGTGAAGTTACAGTTTTTGCTGGCAACAGCCAAGAATTTATCATAACACCTAATCCGGGTTATGTTTCAAACGTATTCATAGACGATTTATCAATAGGTGCGGTGAGTGGATATAAATTCCATAATGTAACTTCAAATCACACTATAAGAGTAACTTTTATCGCTACTCATACAATAGCGGCATCTGCTGGGAGCAACGGTAGCATATCGCCTTCGGGTGGGGTTATAGTTAATTCTGGTGCAAACCAGGCGTTTACAATTACGCCTAACAATGGATATGTGATATACGATGTTCTCGTAGATAGTTCTTCCGTTGGTAAGGTGTCAAGCCATACATTCTACAATGTAACTGGAAATCATACCATAAGCGCGAGCTTTGTTGATACTTGCACGATAACGGCATCTGCGGGGAGCAATGGTAGTATATCTCCTCCGGGTGCAGTTCCAGTTACTCCTGGTGCAAACCGAATATTTAACATATCACCTGCCAGTGGCTATATGGTATCAAATGTACTGGTGGATGGTATATCGGTTGGTGCAGTAACAAGTCATAAATTTACTAATGTTATAGCAGACCATACTATTAGTGCGAGTTTTATTCTCGCTGGTGGTAATTACAATCCAGCCTCTGGAAATCTGAAATACACTTATGATGATCTCAATCGGCTTAAAATAATAGACGACATTACCGCCGGCAACAAGGTAGAATATCAGTATGATGAGGTCGGCAACCGCACACTAAAAACAATCACTCTGCCTTCTTACAACTATACAGTCACGTTTGACAGCCAGGGCGCGGACGTGGCGGCGAACCCGACGAGCAAAACGGTAACATCACCGGCGACGACGGTGGGTACGTTGCCGACCTCACCGAGCAAGGCGGGCTACAGCTTCGGCGGGTGGTACACAGCGATCAACGGCGGCGGGACCCAGTTTACAGTCAGCACAACCGTTGCGGCAAACATTACAGTATATGCCAAGTGGGATTCTCATGTAAGTATTGGCGGTACGTATTATGCCTCACTTCAATCTGCCTATAATGCCGCAAGCACTGGCGCCACTATAAAAGTCAAAGCTATAAATTTTACTGAGAATCTAAATGTCAACAGGGATATCTCGGTCAATATAGAAGGTGGCTATGATGACAATTATTCAACTGTTACAGGAAATACCACCCTGAAAGGTGTGGTTCAGACGTATGCCGGTGGTGGCACCATAACCATTAAGAATTTTATATTACAAAATTGATAAGGAGATAGAAGATGAAAAAAGTCATATTATTACTGTTTTTAACACTAAGTTTAGTCCTGATCAGTTCCAATGTATTTGCCGCTGATGGAGATCTTATTGTAAACGGCAAAGTGGGCATCGGAACTACGACACCTGCCCAAAAACTCTCTGTTGCCGGTACAATTGAATCAACTTCGGGCGGTATCAAATTTCCCGATGGTAGTATACAAACTGTTGCGGCTGGTGCTGCAGACGGAAAGACGCACAAAACGCAAATCTTTACCGCAAACGGTACATGGACTAAGCCAACTGGTGTTAGCAGTGTTTTCGTGACTGCATGTGGCGGCGGTGGCGGTGGTTCCGCTAAAAATACAGGAACATCTACTTATAAGTCTGGTGGTGGTGGTGGCGGGGCCGGTCAATGCCTTGTGAAAATTCCAGTTAATGTCACCGGTGATGTTGCAGTTACAGTTGGTGCCGGAGGTGCTACAGGCGTTGCTGGTGGTAGTTCTTCATTTGGAGCTCTTATTACTGCGTCCGGCGGCGGTGCTGGTGTTGTTGGGACTAGCGGTACTGGTGGGCAGAAAGGTGGCAATGGTGGCGCTGGCGGTGCAGCTATGGCTGCTGGTGGTGTTGGTGCCTCTGCATCACCTTACGCCAACCCTGGTACGGGAAGTGTAATTGGTGGCAGTGGTGGCGCTGGCGGCTATTCCTATGCTACTAGTTATGCCGGCGCTGGCGGTGGTGGTTATTTAAATGGCGCGGCACCAAGTACTATAACCGGAGGTGCGGGAGGTAATGCAGGATTTATGGCCGGTAAGGGTGGTAATGGCGGTAGCATTTCTGCCAAAAGTGTCAAAATCGGTGGCGGTGGTGGCGGTGGCGGTGGCTACGGTGGAATTGGCGGCACCGGTGCTACTAATTTAGCTGCAGGTACAAATGCTACAGGTTATGGCAGTGGCGGTGGCGGTGCTACTTCCGCGCAGTTTGGCGGTGCCAGCACTGCCGGTGTAGTTATTGTTGAATGGGTGCAATAAGAAAATATTAGGTAGGCGATTTTTATAAATAAAACGGCGGTTGGAGTTTTACTCCAACCGCTTTTTTTAAGTACTGTATATGGCTACAAATAATAATTGATTTATAATAATACATATGTTACACATATTACATGTATTACAAATAATAGTTATCAGAGGTATGTATGGCAAAAGTATTAAATATTAGATTAGATAATGAGATTGCTAATCGTTTGGAATTATTAGCAAAAAAAACACATCGGCCAAAATCTTTCTATGTCCGTGATATGATTGTTAAATATCTGGAAGATTATGAAGATGCTTGTCTTGCCTTGGATCGGTTGAATGAAAAGAATGCAAAATATATGACCATGGCGGAGGTAGAAAAGAAACTTGGCTTATAAAGTTATATGGCATACCGATGCTATTAAGGATATGCTTGATTTAGATAAAAGCATGCAGAAAAAAGTAGCTGCAAAAATTAAGGATTACTTAGCGAAGGAACCATTAACTTTAGGTAAGCCGCTCCAGGGAATATTCAAGGGACTGCATCGTTATCGCTATGGAGATTATCGGATTATTTATAGCATTGACCGCAGTAATGAGCATGTTATCATACTAAGAATCGGCCATCGAAAAAATATATACAAATAAAGGTTGTATATGATCGAATTATTAAAGCAGGGAACTTCTGTTGATTTACGCAAAAAAGCTGACAAAATCGAAATTGTACCCAGGAAAACAAAATTAAATCTGCGAGAGTTATTATCAAAAATTACTGATGAAAACATTCATGAAGAAGAATTTGCAGGTGACAGTGTCGGAAAAGAAATCTGGTAGATATGTGCCATCTCGAGGCGATGTTGTTTGGTTGTCATTTAATCCCCAAAGTGGACATGAACAATCAGAACATCGTCCGGTGATAGTAATATCGCCGAAAGAATATAATGAGAAGGTAGGATTGGCAATTTTTTGCCCAATAACGTCAAAAATAAAAAACTATCCGTTTGAAGTAAAGATTATCATAAAAGATCTAATTAATGGAGCAATTCTTGCCGATCAATTAAAAAGTTTGGATTGGGAAAAAAGAGAGGCTAAATACATTGCCAAAGTCCCTAAAAGAATCTTAGATGATACTATCGAAAAATTGAATCTTTTAATAAATAAGGTTGATAAAGAATAAAAAATATCAAAATTAAATATTGCTGTTTAATGATTTAGAGATTTTTTTTGCTTCAGTGACATCTGTAATAAAATTGAAAAAAGTTAAAAAATACGTTATTAGGAAAAAAGATGAAATATAGAAATGAAAAAACGCAAGTTGCTCGAAAAGATACTCGAGGGTTCTAAAAATATTCGGTTCGCCGAGGCAGTAACCTTGGCTAAGTCTTTCGGTTTTAGGCTTGACCGTGTACGTGGCAGCCACCATATTTTTGTTCATCCGGATATTCCGGAATTACTTAATCTGCAAGAGGTTAATGGTAAGGTTAAACCATATCAACTTAAACAACTGTTAAATATTATTGAGCAACATAACCTTCAAATGGAGGAATGAAAAGTGAGAGATTATCATATTAATATTTTTTATAGTGTAGATGATGAAGGCTATATTGCCGACATTCCTGATTTGCGCCATTGTTCGGCGTTTGGTAAAACACCTGGCAATGCTCTCAAAGAAGTATTAAAGGCAAAAAAAGTATGGCTCGAATCTGCTCAAGCAAATAAGAAACCAATACCGAAGCCCCATTATCGTCCGGTAATTTATCAAGTGGCTTAATAAGGTGAACTGAAAAATATAGTTGACAAACGTTTTGTTTTTCGTTATTAAAAGTTCAAATCAATTAAGTGGAATGAAATATTATGTTTCTTAAAGATTTAACAAACGGCATTATTCCAATACTGATTAAAGTATTGGTACTCGTAGTAGTCGTACTTACGGGGTCTGCCGCTCTGTATCTTTAAGAGATAAAAAAAGATACAAGCCGCAGGCCCCTGAAGCCTGCGGCTTTGTTGTTTTAAGAGCAAAGCCGCTTTTTCTCAAGGAGACTGGCGGCTTTTTTAGTTTATAAATTTAGACCTTTGAAAAATAGCTTTTTGTGTCATTTCGAGGAGCAGAGCGACGAGAAATCTTATGATTCCATTCTATGGTCGAAATGACAAATTAATGATTGTGTAAAATATGAATTATAAAAACAGGGAGATGTATATGAAGCTGAAGGGAACACAAATATTGCTGAAGGCGCTCGAAGAAGAAAAGGTGGAGATTATCTTCGGATATCCGGGTGGAGCCGTTCTGGATATCTATGATCAGCTTTACAAAAGCAATATGAAGCATATTTTGGTCCGTCATGAGCAGGGCGCTGTGCATGCCGCTGACGGCTATGCCCGGTCAACCGGAAGAGTGGGCGTTTGTCTGGTTACATCCGGTCCCGGCGCAACCAATACCGTGACTGGAATTGCCACAGCGAATATGGATTCCATTCCCCTGGTTGTTTTTACCGGTCAGGTTCCCACGGGGCTGATCGGCAATGATGCTTTTCAGGAATGTGATATCACGGGCATAACCCGCCCCTGCACCAAACATAATTTTCTGGTGCGCAATATCGAAGACCTTGCGCCGACAATTAAAGAAGCTTTTCATATTGCGCGTTCGGGAAGGCCGGGTCCGGTGCTTGTTGATTTACCTAAAAATGTAATGGCGGCGGAAGCGGAATATGATCCTGCCAGTATAAAAATAAGAAATCATGAACCGGTATATAAACCGGCCTTCAAGAAGATGACCAATTTGCTGGAAATGCTCACCGTCGCTAAAAAACCTCTGATTATGACCGGTGGCGGCGTTATTCTGGGGAGGGCCTCTGAACTGTTGACTAAAATGGCCAGAAAATATCAGATTCCTGTTACCGGCACTTTGATGGGGCTTGGTTCCTTTCCGGGGAGCGATCCTTTATGGCTAGGAATGCTGGGAATGCACGGCACCTACTACGCTAATATGGCCATCAGCCACTGCGATTTGCTTTTAGCGGTGGGTGTGAGATTTGACGACAGAGTTACCGGTACAATTGATACATTTGCCGCCAATGCCAAAATAGTACAGATTGATATTGACCCATCATCCATTAATAAAAATGTTGCCGTTGATCTGCCGATAATCGGCGATACACAGGCCGTATTGAAAGATTTGATTAAATTTCTGGATGAACATAATTACACATGTGAAAAATCGCAACGGCAGGAATGGCTGGCTGAGATTACCGAGTGGAAGGAAAAAGTTCCGTTGACTTATTGCCAGAACGGCAAAGTAATCAAGCCGCAGTTTGTGATTGAAACTCTGTATAAGTTAACTAAAGGCGATGCGATAATAACGACGGAAGTCGGCCAGCATCAGATGTGGACGGCGCAGTTTTTCCCATTTGATAAGCCCAATACTTTTGTTACTTCCGGTGGACTGGGGACAATGGGCTTTGGCCTGCCGGCGGCAATCGGCGTCAAATGCGCTTTCCCGGATAAACAGGTTGTGGATATTGCCGGCGACGGCAGTATTCAGATGAATATTCAGGAGTTGGCCACTGCCGCGCAATATAAGATCAATGTCAAAATAGTTCTGTTAAACAATGAATTTTTAGGCATGCCTCGTCAGTGGCAGGAACTGTTCTATGAAAAACGCTATTCACACACGGATATGACTTATGCTCCAGACTTTGTGAAACTAGCGGAGGCGTACGGTGTTGTTGGCCTGCGTGCCACCAAGCCGGAAGAAGTGGAATCTGTTTTGAAAGAAGGACTTGCTCTTGATAAACCGGTGCTGATGGATTTCAGGGTATCGCGTGAAGAATGCGTTTATCCCATGGTTCATCCGGGTGATTCGATAAGTAATATGTCGTTGGGGTCGAGAGAAATGATCAACTAACGACTTTATGAAAAGTCCATGAATGTCCTCCGCTAGCGGAATGATTCAACAACAGGTTTACGCTGATGTCATTTCGAACGGAGTGAGAAATCTTAATGAATTAAAGTAAAGATATCTCCCGTTGGTCGATATGACAAGGTTTACTGATCTATAACATCAGCGCGAAGCCGGGAGGATTTCCGGGAGGTGTCCCGATGAGGAATCGGGACGGAGGTGGATAATGTGTTTCAATACATCCACCCCCTTAAACCCCCGCCGGCGGGGGACAAGAAAAACATATAATTACATTTTGACAAAGTCGTTTTGAGAGGTTTTAAAATAAATAACGATGGTGAGGGAAAAGATGGAAAAAAAGGAACACATAATTTCAATACTTGTTCACAACAAGCCGGACGTGCTGGCTAGGATTGCGGGAACGCTGGGCGGCAAGGGCTATAACATTGAGAGCCTGAGCGTGAATACGACAATGCAATACGAAATTTCCAAAATAGTTATGACCACCGTAGGTACTCAGGAAACTGTCAATCGAATTGAAGGTCAATTACAAAGGCTGGTCGATGTTATTCAGGTCGATGATTTGACCAATGTGGAATCAATTCACCGCGAACTTATTATGGTTCGCCTGAATTTAACGCCGGATAAAAAAGAACAGATAAAGAAAGCGGTTGACACGAATAAATGGAAAGTAATAGCTTCTGCAGATACATATATAATTTTGGAAATAACCGGCGATCAGTCACAGATTGAGTTTGCTCTGGCACGCCTGGAGCCGTTGGGTATTGCCGATATGACAAGAACGGGAATTGTTGCTTTAAATTTGGAGAATTAATCATAACTGTAAAAAATAAAAATTTATCAATATATTAACAGGGGGTTATCATGGCAAAAATTAATTTTGGCGGAGTTGTTGAAGATGTTATCACATCGAAAGAGTTTTCTCTAAAGAAAGCTCAGAAAGTTTTGAAAAAAGAAGTTGTTGCTGTACTGGGTTATGGCGTTCAAGGTCCGGCGCAGGCTTTTAATATGAGAGATAACGGCATTAATGTAATTATCGGTCAGGCAAAGGAAGATAAGCGATACTGGAAAAAGGCCATCGCTGACGGCTGGGTTCCCGGCAAAACGCTTTTTCCTATTGAAGAAGCAGTCCAGCGTGGCACGATTATTCAGTATCTGGTTTCCGACGCTGCGCAGAAGATTCTCTGGCCTAAGGTCAAAGCCAATCTGAAAAAGGGAGATGCTCTTTACTTCTCCCACGGTTTCTCTATTGTGTATAAAAAACAGACCGGTGTTATACCTCCCGATTTTGTGGATGTAATCATGGTCGCGCCCAAAGGTTCGGGAACCTCCGTACGCCGGAATTTTCTTGATGGCAGCGGAATAAACTCCAGCTTTGCCGTGCATCAGGATGCAACCGGGCGCGCCTTGGAGAGAACTCTGGCACTGGGTATCGCCATTGGCTCCGGATTTTTATTTCCGACAACTTTCCAGGCGGAAGTATACAGTGATTTGACCGGAGAGCGCGGTGTGCTCATGGGCGCTCTGGCGGGAATGATGGAAGCGCAGTACAATGAATTGCGCAAGCATGGCCATACTCCCAGCGAAGCCTTCAACGAAACAGTGGAAGAGCTGACCCAAAGCCTTATTCGGCTGGTCGGCGAAAACGGTATGGATTGGATGTACGCCAATTGTTCCGGTACGGCTCAACGTGGTGCCTTGGACTGGCGTCATAAATTCCGCAAAGCGGTGGCGCCTGTATTTACAGAACTTTATAAGTCCGTTGCAACCGGTAAAGAAACAGAAATTGTCTTGAGAGTCAACAGCGCTCCGGACTACAAAGATAAACTGGAAGCAGAACTTAAAGAAATGCGTGATTCGGAAATGTGGCAGGCAGGAGCCGCCGTGCGGGCATTGAGACCGGAAAATCGCAAGAAAAAATAATTTTAACTAAGGGAGAGAAAACAATGAGAAGCGATCTCATGAAAAAAGGTTTCGAACGTGCGCCGCATCGTTCACTTTTCAAGGCTATGGGCTACACGGATGAAGAAATTGCGCGGCCTATAATCGGCGTGGTCAATTCGGCCAATGAAATAATTCCCGGACACATCCATCTGGATTTAATCACGCAGGATGTTAAGGCGGGAGTCCGAATGGCCGGAGGAACTCCGGTGGAATTTCCGGTTATCGGCGTTTGCGATGGCATCGCGATGGGACATGAAGGCATGAAATATTCGCTCGCCAGCCGCGAGCTGATTGCCGATTCCATCGAGATTATGGCAATGGCTCATCCTTTTGACGCTCTCGTTTTCATTCCCAACTGCGACAAGATTATTCCGGGTATGCTCATGGCCGCTTTGCGTCTGAACATCCCGTCCATTTTTATCAGCGGGGGGCCGATGCTGGCAGGAAAACTTAATGGTAAGCCCGTTGACCTCATCACTGTCTTTGAAGGCGTGGGCGCCGTTAAAGTCAAAAAGATGACTGCCGCCGAGCTAAAGAAACTGGAAGACTGCGCCTGCCCGGGTTGTGGTTCGTGCTCCGGCATGTACACGGCCAACTCTATGAACTGTGTCACCGAAGCACTGGGGCTGGGATTGCCCGGCCACGGAACAATTCCCGCGGTGCTGGCTTCCCGTCACCGGCTGGCTAAACACGCCGGGATGAAAATAATGGATTTACTCAAGAAAAAAATCAAGCCGCGCGATATCTGTACGCTGGCCGCTTTTAAAAACGCCATCGCTGTGGATATGGCACTGGGCTGTTCCACCAATACGGTTTTGCACATTCCCGCCATCGCCCATGAAGCGGGAATCAAACTTGATTTGAACCTCTTTAATAAAATCAGTGAGAAAACTCCCAACCTCTGTAAACTGAGTCCCGCCGGACACCATCATATTGAAGATTTCGATATGGCCGGAGGCATTCAGGCCGTGATGAAAGTCATCAGCGCGCTGGGTGTCATTGATGAGAAGACAATAACGGTGACTGGCAAAACTGTCGGCGCTAATTTGAAAAACGCCCGTGTTTTGAATACGGATGTTATCAGAACTTTGAAAAATGCCTACTCACAGCAGGGCGGCATCGCCATCCTGCGCGGCAATCTCGCGCCGGACGGAGCGGTGGTAAAACAATCCGCGGTTGCTCCGGCCATGCAGAAAAACGAAGGCAGTGCCCGCGTGTTCGATTGTGAAGATGACGCTATCGCGGCAATTCTGGGCGGAAGGATCAAGGGCGGTGATATCGTAGTCATTCGCTATGAAGGTCCCAAGGGCGGCCCTGGCATGAGAGAAATGCTCTCGCCTACTTCGGCAATCGTCGGCATGGGTTTGGATAAAACCGTTGCGCTTTTGACGGACGGACGTTTCAGCGGCGGCACCCAGGGCGCGGCCATCGGCCATATATCGCCGGAAGCAGCGGAAGGCGGCCCGATGGCGCTCGTCAAAGAAGGCGACATTATTGCCATTGATATTCCGGCCAAGAAACTGAACCTGAAAGTAAGCAATGAAGAATTGGCTAAACGAAGAAAAACTTTGAAGCCGTTCAAGCCGAGAATAACGACAGGTTATCTGGCGAGGTATGCGAAGGTTGTTACGTCGGCCTCGACGGGGGCAATCTTCAAGGATTAGTTCCGCTTCCAACTCAAAGCGCTATCTTCGTTAGCATCGTCGTCGGCTTCCTCAACGTATTGTCATATACGCCTGCGGAGCCGACTCCTCGCCGCCTCGTTATCTTTGAAATCAAAAAGGTATAGAAAAAATTATCTTTGATTTGAAATGGGATTAAAAGAAATCTGTCATTGCCGGGCTTGACCCGGCAATCCAGTTTTTTATGCTTTCCTGTAATTCGAGTTTCACTGCCGCTTTGATATCATCTTTGATTTAGAATCAGTATAATGGCGTCAGTTGCAGCACCGCTTTTTTCATGTCCGCTATAGACGTTTATTTGGTCTTTTCTGACAAATCATTTATTAATTTTTCAAGATTTGATGTGATAGATAATCTATGGAATTTACGTTTTCCAATGAAAAGCAACGCTTCATCTAAAAAAGTTGAAACATCGTCTAATATATCTTTCAGATCTGTCCACTTAAAACCTGTTTCCTTTGCAAAATCCCTTGAGGTTATATTTTTGTCCCGATGAGCAATTACTTTGTTTCTGTACTTAAATAATATTCTTCCTCTCCTCCAGAGGTCATCAAAATCGATAAGATTTGTCTTGAATTTTGTATTAGTTGTTTTCTCTATTTCACTAATTAAAAATTTAAGACTAATAGAGTTTTCATCGTTATCAAAAACTGATGCTAGTTTCACGATAAAAGTAGTGTATAGGGCCGGTCTAATCGTCTCAAATATATATAAATAATGGTTATAAACACTAACAATTCGTTTTCGATCAGGGTTTGTGCCTTTAAAAAACCACCATGCTTCATGACACATCCTTGCATGATTAATTGTTTGTTTTATATCGCCAAAAATCTGATCCATGCAGTTACCTATTTATTGACCCAACAATTAATATCCGAACTTTGTTTTCCCGATTATTTTTGTATCTCTCTGGCTATGGCTTTTCTCGGTGTCTTTAATGTCGAGCCAGTTGAGAGCTTTTTTCTTGTTGTTGAAAAATTCGATAGGGACGCCTCTGTTATAGGCGACATTCAGTCATCTTTTAATGTTTTGTTGTATCGATAACATATATTAATCGGTTGCATTATGCAACAAAGAACATCAGTTCCACTCTGCAATCATGAATCCCACGCAGAACCGGTTGATACTTTTATTGTAATCCATGAGTCCTTCTCCATAACCATTGAAATACTGAAAGTAGAGACTGAACTTATCTGTGAGATATTTGTCTGCCCATTCAGGAGAAATAAGCAAATCCGGCAGAAGTTTACCAAAGGATGATGGTGGAATACTCCATTCAAGTTGTATGGCGCTCAGGTTTTCCTGTCTGAAATTATTTCGCAACATCGCCGCGAAACGCATATCTTTCAAGTAGAGTGTTGTCCATAGTTCTCCGTATCCCATATATCGGGTTATATCGGGATTATCATCATTCGCTTCTTCTGGCAAACGGTACCATGTTTTCAGCAGGATATTGAAAGAGTCCTTTTTTTCGGTCCCCAACAGTTTTTCCAGACCGAAATTGGCGACGATTCGATTCCAACTGCGGGAAAGTGGCTTGGAACGGCCATTGGATTGATGATTAAAGCCGACGTTTATAAATTGCAGTTTCGTTCCCATGAGACCGGGGATTTCATATTGAGTCCGGATATTCAGGATCCCTTCCGGTTCATAGTTCGTATCCCTGAAGGGCGCGGAGAAGGCGGAGTTATAAAATTGCCAGAAAGAAAGCTGCGTGTAACCGATCCATAGATCCAAGCCTTTAATCGGTTTGTCTTTGCCCCAGACATCCTGAAGCGCCTGAAGCGGTTCCTGCAGAAAATCTTCCCATATTTTTGCTTTGAAACTGAGCTGAAATTTTGCCTCATTAAACTGTGCTTTAGCATGGGGATCATATTCCAGATTCGTTTCATCATTGGGTGACGAGTTGTAGGCTACCGGCAAAAAATAGTTCGAGCGATAGGGCCTGAGAGCGAAAGAATGAAGGCGATTGGTGGTAACTAAATCCCAGTATTTTTCATAAACAGAAAGAGGTGCTGGAGAGGTTGCTTGTTTTGTTTGGTTGACGGCCACGGATTTTTGTTCAACCTTTTTTTCAACAGGGTTCGCGATAACGGCATTTTTTGCAGAGAGTTGTTTTTTTGCCAGCTCGTCGAAGCATTGCAATCTTGCGTCATTGTTATCTTTGATGGCTGCGCATCTAGCCAGACTGTCGTCAATTTCAGCGGCGCTGCCGGGTAAAAAGGTAATCAGCACAATAAACAAGCAGGTCAGTATTATTCTAAATGGCGGTTCGATTTTTAGAATTTTCATGCCTTTTGTATTTTCCCGACACAAGTATTAATTGTCTCATAATAGTCTATAAATTTGTCATTCTGACGGGTGCGCACCAGACTGCGATCTTCCACTTTCACTCTGGAAGGAACGTAGATGCCTTTGATTTCACCATTACGAAGCCCCCGGGCAAGTTTACGGCAATCTATCCGATCTGTTTTACCGGCTCTTTCTTTATTTTTTGTCGGAACATCGGCAGGGTTGACGACCATGCAATCGATTCCTTTTTCTTTTAATTGGTCATGGAGCCAGAAACCGCTGAAACCTGCTTCGTAAACCGTATGATAGGTGGCGCCTGGAAAGGTTCTTTGTAAATAATGTGTCAACTTCTCAACCTCCGGGGGTTGGGTAAAGGTCTTATGTTCAAACTGTTCTGTATGTATGCTCACGCTCCAACTCTTCTTATGGACATCCATGCCCACGTAAATGTGTTGACCTCTGAAATCAAGTTTGTTATCTTTATCCATGGCAAGTCTCCTTTGCGGTTATTTTTGTCTTGGCAAACTAAATATACCATACAAGGTTGAGACTTGCCGTTGTATTTTTTTATCATAAGGTCTGGCGGAGGCCGGAATCCAGAATTATTTAAACTGGACCCCGGCCTCCGCCGGGGTGACGACTATAGTGGCCATCTGCCCAATGTCGTTACTATTGTTGGACTGTTAATATCCTGCGGACTTTTTCCAGTTCCTGCTTGTTGTCCACTTCTACAGAATCATAGGGAGTTATGACAACCTTGATTTTATAGCCATATTCCAATGCGCGAAGTTGTTCGAGGGCCTCGAACTTTTCCAGTTTTCCTTCGGGAAGCTTTGTGAAGGTATCGAGAAAGTCACGGCGGTAGGCGTAAATGCCATGATGTTTGTAGTAGTCGGCCTTGAGAACCTTGTCCCTCACATAGGGAATTGTAGCCCGTGAGAAATAAAGGGCGAAATTCTGATGATCGAAAACAACTTTAACGGCGTGCGGATGGGTTATTTCTTCATCGAGAATAATTTTATAAATCAGTGTGGACATATTGATGGAAGAATCGTCAATGAGTGGCTGAATAACTTCATCCACCTGTGCAGGTTCGAAAATCGGTTGATCGCCCTGAATGTTAACAACAATTGCGTCGGCTGAAAGATTGAGCGATTTTATAGCCTCGGCGATTCTGTCCGTGCCGGAGCGATGCGTGGCTGCCGTCATTATAGCGTTGCCGCCGAATTTTTTCACTGCGTCAAATATTCTCTGATCGTCAGTGGCCACAGCCACATAGGGAATGGCTTTAGCTCTAGCCACGCGCTCATAGACATGTTGAATCATCGGCTTGCCGCACAGATCGGCCAGAGGCTTACCCGGAAATCGGCTCGATTCATAGCGTGAGGGGATTATACAGACAATATCTCTTTTCATTAATTCCTCCGTAAAAAGCCCATATACTGCGTTGCACTACGTCCTTCGTCCTTGCGGCCTACGCTTAAGTAGGCCTCACTCCTCATGCCTTGTGCGCCTTGTCTCTGGAGCTTTTTACGGAGGAATTATGCAAATCATTTTTTATTTCATCAACTGGTAGCAACCGGTGTCCTTCAAAAACAGTCAGGATTTCCATATTATTTTTATTTACCCGATAAACAATGCGATATTTCTTAAATATCAATTCTCTGATGTTGACGTTGTTTATTTCCGGCACCATTCTTCCAATAGAGGGTGTATCAGGCAATGTTGCTTCGGCATGATCAATAATTTCATCCACAAATTCGGCAGCCCGCTTCGGACTGTCATTGGATATAAAATCTTCGATCTCGATTAATTGCAAAATCGATTCCTGCGTCCAGATTACTTTCATCCGCTATCATTCCTTGGCTCTACGAGAACGCAGTGTGTCTTTAATCTCATGGGTGCGATACGTTTTTCCGCTATCAGCGTCCGCTATACCTCTGGCAACAGAATCAAGAAATGATTTTTTATATACAAGCTCATCATAGTCATCAGGCGATAGAAGAACTCCGGTCGGTTTTCCATTCTGAGTAATGATCAGAGGATGTCCCGTGTTCTGAATACTTTTAAACCATTTCGCAATGCCTGTTTTAAATTCTGCAATGGGGACAATATCGTTTTTGACAGAAATTGTTTTCATATGATAGATCCTTATTTAGACTTTTATTGTAGCCAAAATATAGACCAATATAAATGATGAGTCAAGCATTATCGTTAGTCATTAAATAGTAACCTTGCAAGAACGGGAACTTTGTACAACCAGGTTAATCCATCAATTTTGTCATGCCGGCGCAGGCCGCTAGCCAATATTTTTAAGTGTTTTTCTGGATTCCGGTTTTCACCAGACAGAAAAAAGTCTTTATTCCCCTAAATGTGGATCGTCATGCTGCAAATAGTTCACCACATAATCACGTACGGAATCTTCCAGAGAGGAGAAAGCAACAGGGCAACCCATTGCTTTGAGCTTATCCATCTTCGCCTCCGTAAAATACTGATATTGATTGCGCAGAGAGTCCGGCATCTCGATATATTCAATGTTTGTTGTGAGTTGCATTGCGTCGAAAACAGCTCTGATCAAATCATTCCATGTTCGGGCTTTGCCTGTGCCTAAATTAAAAATACCATTGACATCCGGATTATTAAAAAGCCACCACAGGACATCAATACAGTCTTTGATATAAACAAAATCGCGCATCTGTCCGCCATCTTTATATTCGGGATTATAGGATTTGAAAAGTTTCACCTTGCCGGTTTCTTTAATTTGATGAAAAGCCTTGAAAACTACGCTGGCCATATCGCCTTTGTGGTATTCGTTGGGGCCGAAGACGTTGAAGAATTTTATTCCGGCAATTTTATTTACCCATGATTCTCTCAATACTCTTAAATCAAAAACCTGTTTGGAATAACCGTACATATTGATCGGTTTGAGTTTATTAATCATACTGTGGTCATCCGAAAATCCTTGTTTACCGTCTCCATAGGTTGCCGCCGAACTGGCGTAAATAAAACGTGTATTGTGTTCGACAGCCCATTCCGCCAGGTTGCCCGTGTAAGTAAAATTGTTTTGCCAGAGATAATCAGCATTGCGCTCGGTAGTTGATGAACATGCTCCCATATGAATTATCGCTTCAACGTCAAAGTTGAGCGTATCGTTGTAAATAAGCTCGCTGAAATCATCTTTATGGATGTAATTGACGAACCGGAGATTGACGAGATTTTTCCATTTGTCATCCGTTCCCAGTTGATCGACTATGACAATGTCGTCGATGCCTTCCTGATTAAGCTTCCAGACAAAAGCGCTGCCGATAAATCCGGCGCCTCCTGTTACGATAATCATTTGCTTTGCTCCTTATGTTTTCTGGATTCCCCGGTCAAGCCGGGGAATGACAAGATATTGTATAAGTAATACTGAAAAGAAATACTGTCAATACCCAGTTTATTGAATATGAGGGAATTCGTCGCCGATTGTCAGGACGCGGCAGGGGGCATCTCCCTTAATCATCATAAAATTGACCTGCCTGCCTGTAATTCCTCCCGAACCTCTGTAAGAGAAAAATAGATCCTGACGGCAGGAAGTGCAAAGATCGGAAACATCTATGTTTGCTTCAGGAATTCCGCAATTCATAATTTGCCTGCGGTTGGCTTCGGCTAAATCCAGTATCCATTTATTGGGTCTCTTGCCGGGAAATAAAAAGGCTTCATGGTCTATTTGTTTAAGAAAATCATTTGCCGCCGCTGCGTCAATTTCAAAACAGCATTTGCCGATAGCCGGACCGATTACCGCCAGAATATTCCGCTGGGATGAGCCGTGTTTTTCATGGAGCAGGCGTACTACTTTAGCGCTGATTTCCAGCGCGGTGCTTCGCCAGCCGGCATGAACCACGGCAATTATTTTTTTTATTCTGTCGACAAGAAAAACAGGCACGCAATCCGCTGTCTTGATGCAAATAGCCAGATTTGTGCGGCTGGTAACAATGGCGTCATAATTCAAAGCTTCACGTGAAGAAAAATAATCGCCAAACGGTTTGATGACAAAAATATCATCGCCGTGAACCTGGTTAAGGGTAAGAAATTGTTCCAGTGGTATGGAAAAAGCCATGGCCAGTCGATGCCAGTTTTGCAAAACCTTGCCTTCTAAATCGCCTTCGCGGAAGCTAATGTTTAGCGAAGCATAGTCGTCTTCCGAAACACCGCCCAGCCTTGTGCAGAAGGCGTGAGTTAAAAAATCACATTCGCTTAAAAGTGAAGATTCCAGATATTCTATAGAATGTATTTTATTCAGGCGAAACATTTTTACCTACCGTAGTTTATCTTTCCAATTAGATTTGGTTGAATCGATCTGATTAACGCCTGAACGAAGTTGCGCGCATAAACCGGTCATATCCTGCGGCATATCCGCTGTAAATACTACCCGCTCGCCTTTTTGCGGGTGAATGAAAGAAAGCTGTGCCGCGTGCAGGGCCTGCCGGTTAAATTCTTTAATCTTTGCCTTCAGCAACGGATCTTTAACGGTATTGATTTTGGCAGAGTTGCCGTAAACTTGATCCCCGATAACCGGATAACCGCGATCAGATAAATGTACGCGAATTTGATGGGTGCGTCCGGTTTTAATCTCCACTTCCAGTAAAGTCGCCACACCGTAACGTTCTCGCGCTTTCCAGAGAGTGAGAGCGTCCTTGCCCCGCTTGCTTTTCGTGGACATCTTTTTGCGATTGTTAGCATGCCTGCCCACAGGCAGAACTATTTCTCCAGTATTGCCTTTCACGTCTCCCCAGACGAGCGCCAGATATTTTTTGTGCACATCATGTTTTTCAAATTGTGCCGACAGTTGACGATGCGCGTCATCTGATTTTGCCGCCACAATCAGGCCGGAGGTGTCTTTATCCAGTCTATGCACTATGCCGGGCCGCAACACGCCGCCGATTCCCGATAAATCATGGCAGTGAAAGAGCAGGGCGTTGACCAGCGTGTTATCAGGATTGCCCGGCGCCGGATGCACGACCATGCCCGCCGGTTTATTTATCACGATAATGGCTTCGTCTTCGTAAACAATATTAAGAAGCATGTCCTGCGGAAGCGCCGTTGCCTCTATCGGCGGCCTTTGGGTCAGGATGATGACATCGCCTTCTTTGAGGTGCTGGCTGACTTTTGGTGCTTTGCCGTTAACCAGCACATCGCCTTCTTCAATGACATGTTTGACATGCGAGCGGGAAATGGTTGGTTCGACTTGTGCCAGAAAAATATCCAGCCTCTGCCCGATCTGGCTTTTATCTATCGTAAAGATTATTTTTTCAGACTGCTGAGTTTCGATGGACAAGTAATTACTCCGATTTTTCTCTTGCTTTTGTCATTACCCAGCTTGACTGGGTAATCCAGGATTCGGACTGTTCGGGGAACAGTCCCTACGTTATGGTGTAGGGCGCATTGTGTGACCTTCAGGTTATCCCTGAACGCGCCGCATTCTTAGTTAGTTGTTATCTGTTTCAACCCTTCAATTATGAAGGCAAAATCATCTTCAGCCACCGTCCGTAAATCAAGCAGGATTTCGTCTTTATCCACGCGGACGATTACCGGCACATCCAACTGGCGCAGTTTTTCTTCCATTTTGTTGGCGGTCATTTTTTTGTTTTTGACGGCAACTAAGACAGTTGGGATTTTTTGTGTAGGTAAAGACCCGCCACCGGCTGCCGCGAAATCTTCACGAAGCGTAAATTTCAGCGAATCGAAATTTTCTTCCTGCAATTTAGTGATTAGTTTTTCGGCATGTTTTTTAACCGCGGCGACAGGTTCAGTCAATGCCTTCAACGCCCTTAATTTTTTTACTGCCTGGGCAGGATTGAGATAATGCATCAGGGTAGCTTCCAGCGCGGCCAGCGTAAATTTATCAATGCGCAGCGCGCGGTTCAAGGGATTCTTTTTGATTTTTGCGAGGACTTCTTTTTTGCCGACGATGATTCCCGCTTGCGGTCCGCCCAGCAGTTTATCGCCGCTGAACGTCACGACATCAATGCCGGTTACAAGCGTCTCGCGCACCGTGGGTTCGTGCTGAAGGCCGTATTGGTCTAAATCTATAAGACAGCCGCTGCCCAGATCGTCCATGACCGGAATGCCCCTGTTCTTTCCCAGCTCAACCAGCGATTCAATGTCCGCCTCTTCGGTAAAGCCGACGATGCGGAAGTTGCTGGTGTGTACTTTCATAATCAGGCCAGTTTTGTCATTGACGGCTTTTTCGTAGTCGCCGAGACGCGTACGGTTGGTGGTTCCCACTTCGCGAAGTTTGGAAGCGCTTTTTTTCATTATTTCCGGGATGCGGAATTCGCCGCCGATTTCGATGAGTTCGCCCCGCGATACGATTGCCTCTTTTTTATCGGCCAGAGTATTGAGCACCAGCAAAACAGCAGCGGCATTGTTGTTGACGATTAAAGCGTCTTCGGCTCCGGTGAGGGCGCAGATCAATGAACTCACGTGATCGTAGCGTTGGCCGCGTTCACCTTTGACTAAATCAAATTCCAGATTGGAATAGCTTTTCCCTACTTCCATAATTCTCTGCAGGGCTTCAGGGCAGAGCGGCGCGCGGCCCAGGTTGGTATGCAGGATGACGCCGGTTGCGTTGACCACACGGCGAAGGCTGTAGCGATATAACCCTTTGATTGATTTTTCTACCTCTTGAGCGACGGCTACCGCGTCAGGGCAAGATTCCGCCGATTGCTTTTTTTGGGCATTGACAATCTTATCACGCAAATCCTGCACAACCTTGCGGCAGGTTTCCTTGACAATATCGCGCGGTGCCAGATCATAGATATTTTGTTTCTCCAGAATCAAAAGAACCTCGTCAATTTTCGGCAACTTTTTCAGCATTTCTTTTTTTATGTCGTCCATAGTTATCCTCTTTTGCTACGAGTTTGCTCTATCGGTTAATTTTTGTCATGTCGAGCGTAGCGAGACATCTTGTTTTTTAGACTTCTCACCCCGATAAATCGGGATTCGAAGTGACAAAAAGCATTTATCCAATGTTCACCTGTTTGCGGCAGTAGTCGCGGAAATTATTTACGGCGATGAAAAATTCCCTCATCATTATCACCCATAGATAATGGCCGCGCGGCGTCAAATGAAGATAGGGAGGAAAATAACGAAAAGCCCTGACCATTTCAAAGGCGGCTATTTCCTTCCACATAGTTTTCAAAAATTTTCCGTCGTATTTTTTCTGCATGGCCGAGATATCCAGCTTTGTGCTGAATAATTTCATTAAAAAATCATAACTCATCTGATCGTGAAGATCAAACTTGCGGGAAGCCTGCAGAGGTAGTTTCCCTTTTTCCAGAGAAGCGATATATCCCTCAATATCAAAAGTGTTGGAATAACAGGTTCCGTGCAGATATCCGATGGCGCCGCTGCCCAGACCCGCGTATTCTTCAAACTCAACAACGTATTCATCAATCAGAGATTCTTTGCGGGAAAAGCACCAGGCCGAAGAGAAATCGTAATTTTTCTCCAGACGCCTGACTATCAATTTATACAATTTTTCTTCACCGCTGAAATCGATTTCTCCCATGGTTTCTTTCATTACGCTTTGAGTTATGGCGGAAATCATCAAAGGATAAAAAGTGGTTTGTTCTATGTTTAGTTTGAGCAGAATTGCCAAATCCTCTTCGAGCATATCAGATGTTTGCCCGGGGAAATTAAAAATCATGTCAGCGTTTAAAGTGTGAAAAAGGCCCTGAGTGTTTTTCAACCGCTCGGCGATTACTTTACCGGATCCGTATTTTTCGTAACGTCCGATTTTTTTCAGCATTTCATCGTTGAAGGTTTGAACACCTACGGAAAGTCTTTTGACCTTACTTTTTTGTAGAATTTCAATATTCTCGGAAGTTAAATGATTAGGATTTGTTTCCACTGATATATCTTTGATCGGAAAAAGTTCCCCCGCCAGATTAAGCGTCTTGGCAAGTTCATCAATCAGCACGGTCGGAGTACCGCCGCCCACATAAATGCCTTCAAATTTATAGCCTTTTTCGTGATAAATTTTGATTTCCTTTCGCAAGGCTTGAAAATATCTCCTGGTTAATGGTTCATTAAAAGTTATGCGATGAAATGAGCAATAAGGACAAAGTTCTTCACAAAAAGGGACGTGCAGGTAAAGGAGTCGCTGTTTTTCGTCATTACAAGACGGCAACTCCGGCAGATTTCCTTCTTCAAACTTTAAGGAACGGGCGAATTCACGTTTGGCTATTTTGGTAACTATTTGATTAATCAAAAGCAGTACTCCACGAATAAGTTTCTAAAAAATCTAGCTTTTATTCTCTAGCAAAATATATATACTTATTGCAAGCTACAATATCTTGAAATAACAAAGAATAGATGATAAATGGCACCAGGTATTTTTAAGGGGTAGTTTTATGTCTCCAAAAAGAGTTTTGACATTATGGAATGATGAGGGAGAAAACAAGGCGGATATCTCTGTTCTGAGAAAAAAATCTGTGGAATTGCCCGCTCCTTTGGATAAAGCATCACTGGAAATAATTCAGACATTAATAGATGCTTTTATGGAAAGAGATGATGCCGTGGGACTTGCTGCTCCGCAAATAGGCATGAATAAAAGATTAATAGTGTTCCGCGCTAAAGGTCCTGAGGAAGGGCAGAAAAAAATAAAAGATATCAAAGACATAGAAGTTCTGGTTAATCCGCGGATTACTCAAATGCACGGCGAAAAGGTATCAGGGGTTGAGGGCTGTCTGTCATGTCCGGATGTTCAGGTTGAAATAAGCCGCTTTCCGGAAATTAAGGTTCGTGCTTTAGATGCCAAAGGAGAAAAAATTAACAAAAGATATCTGGATTACATTGCCCGTGTTATCCAACATGAAATTGACCATCTTGATGGCAGACTGATTGTTGATTACGGGGATATTTATTACCCCAAAAGCAAGCAACTATTTTTTGAAAAACTATTTAAAGATTAATGACATTCGCTTGTCCGCATTGCGGTCTTGCTGTGCCGGGAAATAATGCTTTCAAAAAGAGTCATTTTGGGGGGCTGAATGTTTAATTCTTATGGTTTTGTCTCTTATTTTAAAATATGAGGTGAAATAAAATTGAAAAAAACACCATTATATGAAAAACACGTTGCTCTTAATGCTAAAATAATTGACTTTGGCGGCTGGGCGATGCCTGTACAGTATACCAATGTTATAGATGAACATAGAGCGACAAGAGGTTTTGCCGGTCTCTTTGATATCTGCCACATGGGAGAGCTTGAAGTTAAAGGTCCGCAGGCTCTTGATCTTTTACAACTGGTTTTAACCAGAAATCTGGCAGATCAAACCGTAGGGCAGGTTAAGCTATCAGCTTTACTTAATGAAGACGGCGGCATTATTGACGATCTGACCGTGTATAAAATGGCAAAAGATTCTTACATGCTGGTAACCAACGCCACTCCCAAAGACCGTGACTGGCAATGGATAAAATCGATTCAACAGGCCAAAAAATTTGATTGTAGTTTAAAAGATCTCAGCGATGCAACGGGCAAACTCGATTTGCAGGGACCACGCTCCGAAGAAATTTTACAGAAACTGACAGAAGCTGACTTGAAAACTCTGAGTTTTTATCATTTTTGCGAATCTCGTGTCACAGGATTTCCGGCAATTATTTCGCGCAGCGGCTATACAGGCGAAGACGGCTTTGAGATTTATGCTGCCGCTGACGTCATTGGTAATATATGGGATAGTCTTTTGCATGCCGGTGAGCATTTGGGCCTGAAACCGGCGGGGCTGGGTGCAAGAGACACACTGAGGTTGGAAGCCGGTATGATGCTCAACGGTCAGGATATGGATGATTCGGTAAGCCCGATGGAAGTCCCTTATAGTTGGATCGTCGATGTGAACAAAGAATTTATCGGGAAAACAGCAGTTTTAGCCAAAAAAAATTCGGGTAAGGGCAAAAAACTGGTTGGCATAGAGATGACCGGACGTGGGATTGCCCGGCATGGCTACAAAGTTCTTCATGGCGGTAAAAAAATCGGCGCTGTGACTTCCGGGACATTTTCGCCAACGTTAAACAAAGCAATCGGTATGGCGTTCATCGATATTGATTCCAGCGCGCCGGATACTCAAGTAGAGATTGCTATTCGCGATACTATGGTACATGCAAGGATAGTTAAATTACCTTTCTATAAAAGATCAAAATAATATTAAGGAGGGACACCATGTCCAAACCAAATCCTCAGGACAGACTTTATTCCCGCGATCATGAATGGGCAAAGGATAACGGCGAGGGGACGGTAGTCGTCGGCATTACCGATTACGCTCAGGAAATGCTCACGGACATCGTTTTTGTAGAACTACCGCCGATAGGCAAAAAAGTGGCTAAAGGCGAGCCGATAGCGGTAGTAGAATCCGTGAAATCGGTATCCGATGTTTATTCTCCCGTTAGCGGTGAGGTTATTGATGTAAATACAAGGCTGGAAGAAACCCCGGAACTTGTCAACCAGGATGCATTTGGTGAAGGCTGGATTGTCAAAATGCGCCTCTCCGATGCGGGCGAACTTAAAACACTGCTTAACGCGGCTGATTACGAACAAATGCTGAAAGAAGAGAAACATTAAAATGGATTACTGCCCCCACACTCCAGATGATATAAAACAAATGCAGGTGGCAATAGGTGTTGCCAGTATCGAAGATCTTTTTGCCGACATTCCGGAAAAATTCAGAATAAAACAAATACCGGATATTCCCGATGCGTTGTCTGAACTTGAGACCATGTCTGTTATGAATGATCTGGCATCGAAAAATAAACTGCCGCAATTTACTTTGACAGGCGCGGGAGCCTATCATCACTTCATTCCGGCGGTTGTCGGACACATCATTGGGCGCACGGAATTTTATACCGCCTATACTCCATATCAGGCGGAAATCAGTCAGGGCATTCTTCAGGCGATCTACGAATATCAAACAATGATTGCCCACCTCACCGGCACCGAAATAGCCAACGCTTCGATGTATGACGGGGCTTCCGCTATGGCCGAAGCTGCGGTGCTTTGCGCGAAAATGTCCAATCGAACTAAAATTATTGTTGCCCGCTCGGCGCATCCCGAATACAGACAGGTGGTGAAAACGTACTCCTGGGCTAACGGATATAAGGTTGTTGAAATACCTTATGTACCATCCGGCCAGATTGATTTAGACGTTCTACAGAAGAATCTCGATGATCAGGTCGCCGCGGTTTTGGTGCAAAGTCCCAATTTCTTCGGCATCATCGAAGATATTGCTCCTGTTGCCGATTACGCACATAAAAAAGGAGCATTATTAGTGGCCGGTTTTACCGACGGCACTTCGCTGGGAGTTCTGCGGCCTGCGGGAGAGGTAGGAGCGGATTTTGTCGTAGGGGAAGGCCAGAGTTTCGGCAATCCTTTGAATTACGGCGGACCTTATCTGGGAGTCTTCGCTGCCAAAGAAAAATTCATGCGCCGTATACCGGGAAGACTTGTCGGCGCAACGGTGGATAAAAACGGCAAGCGAGGCTTTGTCCTGACGTTACAAACCCGCGAGCAGCATATTCGCCGGGAAAAAGCCACATCTAACATTTGTTCCAACGAAGCGCTCTGCGCGCTGGCCGCAGGCGTGTACCTTGCTGCTCTGGGCAAGAATCTTAAAAAACTTGCTGAACTCAACATTTATAAAACTCAATATTTGAAAAATAAACTGTTAGAACTTTCCGGTTGGGAGGAAGTTTTCCCCACGCCTGTTTATAACGAATTTGTTCTGCGCTGTCCGGATGCCAAAAAAGTAAATAAAAAATTGAAAAAAGAAGGCATCATTGGCGGCTATGAACTACAGAAAGATTATCCGGAACTGAAAGACACACTGCTTTTTTGCGCCACGGAAATGATTTCGAAAGAGGATATGGATAAAGTTGTTTCGATTTTAAAGTGATCAATACAAACACCACTGTCATTCCCGCGCAGGCGGTAATCCAGTATTGTTCCTGATATTTATGTAGATAATTTTAATATAACGGAAATAATAAATCGTCATGCTGGCGAAGGCCGGCATGAGAGAATTAGGATAGATGTCATTCCGAATCCCGATTTATCGGGGTGAGGAATCTTAAAATACTGAAATTCATAAAACAAGATTTCTCGCTGCGCTTCGAAATGACAACAGCAGAAATTGAGACGCGGTCTCTGGGCGGGAATGATAAAGAGGTCATTATGGAATTGATATTTGAAATAAGTAAATCCGGACGCAGCACAGCGGATATTCCCGCCAGTGATGTGCCCGCTGTCAATGTTGAACATACAATCGGCAGTAAGTATCTGCGCAATGAACTTGATTTGCCCGAAGTTGCCGAAATTGATTTAATCCGGCATTATACTAATTTATCGCGGCGTAATTTCGGTGTCGATCTTGGTTTTTATCCTCTTGGTTCCTGCACGATGAAATACAATCCCAAGGTTAACGAAAATGCCGCACTACTTTCCGGCTTTACCGGATTGCATCCCTATGTTGATGAAAAATCTGTTCAGGGAAATTTGCAGCTCATTTATGAAATGCAAAAATATTTGTGCGATATTTTCGGCATGGCGGAATTCACTCTTCAGCCTGCGGCTGGAGCTCACGGCGAACTTACCGGCGTCATGATGATTAAAAAATATTTTGAAAGAAAAGGCCAGAAACGCCGGATTGTTCTGATTCCCGATGCCGCTCATGGAACCAATCCGGCATCCAGTGCTCTTTGCGGATTTGAAGTGATGGAACTTCGTTCCAACAGCGAAGGTGGAGTTGATATTGAACATCTTCAATCATTGATGACGGAGGATGTAGCGGCTTTGATGCTGACCAATCCCAACACGCTGGGATTGTTTGAACGAAATATCGAAAAAGTTGCAGCTATCGTCCATAGCAAAGGCGGCCTACTCTATGGCGACGGTGCCAATGCCAACGCTTTCATGGGCAAAACAAGACCGGGCGATCTCGGATTTGATGTTATTCAACTTAATCTGCATAAAACCTTTTCCACGCCGCACGGCGGAGGTGGCCCGGGCAGCGGCCCGGTAGGTGTTGGTAAAGAGCTTGTTGATTTTCTGCCCGTGCCCCGTATTGTAAAAAAAGATGATAAATATAAATGGTCGGAGAAATTTCCCGATACCATCGGCCGTGTCCGTTCATTTTACGGAAATTTCAATGTGATTGTGAAAGCCTACACCTATATTCGCTCTTTGGGTGCTGAAGGTCTGAAGCACGCCACCGAAATGGCTGTGCTCAACGCAAACTACATCAAGGAAAAACTAAAACCATATTTTGATTTGCCTTATGATCGAATCTGCATGCACGAATGTGTTTTTTCCGGTAATAGACAGGTTGCCCAAAACGGGGTGCATACCAGCGACATTGCCAAGAAACTGATTGATTACGGCTATCATCCACCGACCATTTACTTCCCGCTCATTGTGCATGAAGCCATCATGATTGAACCCACCGAAACGGAAAGCAAAGAAACCCTGGATACTTTCTGTGATGCCATGATTGCCATAGCTAAAGAGGCCAAAGAAAATCCTGAAGGCGTGAAAAACGCGCCGGTGACTACGCCTGTTTGCCGGCTTGATGAAGTGCTGGCGGCCCGCAAACCCGATGTCTGCTGGAAGAAACAATAGTTCTTTCCTTTATCCCTCGCCCTTGAGGGGAGAGGGTGGAGAAAAAATTATCCCCCGTCCCTCAATCCCCTCCCCCCGGTGGAGGGGAGGTACCAAGGGTACTTTTATGAACGAACGTCAGAGTGCCAAACAAATCCTGCGCAAGCCACCATGGTTAAAAGTCCGACCTCCTTATTCCCATGAATGTCGCAGTATAAGATCAACTCTGGCCGGACTGCGACTGCATACCGTTTGCCAGGAAGCGGCCTGTCCCAATATGGCCGAATGCTTTGCATGGGGCACGGCAACTTTTCTGATTATGGGGAATATCTGTACGCGCGATTGCCTTTACTGTAATGTTGAACACGGTAGGCCTGAAGCAATTGACGAGAACGAAGTTAATAATCTGATAGATGCTGTAAGAAAGATGAAACTGGAATATGTTGTGATTACCTCCGTTACCCGTGATGATTTACCGGACGGCGGAGCTTCGATCTTTGCTGATTGTGTCGGCAGATTGCGGGAAGAAATTCCTTCCTGCAAGGTAGAAGTGTTGATTCCCGATTATCAGGGGAGTCAGGAAGCGCTGGAAAAAGTAATTGCCGCCAGACCCGATGTCATCAACCACAATATGGAAGTCGTAAAACCGATGTTCGCGCGATTGCGGCCGCAGGGTAAATACAATGTCTCGTTGAAGGTGCTCAAAAAAATAAGTTCATCTTCCGTTATTTCCAAAAGCGGTTTCATGATAGGCTTTGGCGAGAGCCGTGAAGATATTATACGGCTGATCGATGATTTGGCCTCAGTGTCCTGCGAGCGTTTGACCATCGGGCAGTATCAGCAGCCGACCTTGAAGCACTGGCCAGTGGCCAAGTACTATCACCCGGATGAATTTGCCGAGTTCAAGAAAATCGCCTATCAGAAAGGTTTTCAATACGTGGAAGCGGGGCCGCTCGTGCGCAGTTCCTATCATGCGGCAATGGCAAGATGAAACGTGAATAGTGAATAGTGAATAGTAAATTTTATCAAAAGCCCTTGTAGAATACCCCGCGGCTCGCCGCAGCAAGGGGAAAACGATAAATCTTGATTTACACATCATAATGTGTTAATAAATGTGTAAAAGGAGATTGTTATGGCAACAAATTTAGCATTAGATGACAAATTGATCGGGCAGGCCGTGAAAGTCGGACACCATAAAACAAAGAAGGACGCCGTTACGACTGCCTTAAAAGAATATATTGCCCGCCGTAAACAAATTGATATCATAAATCTTTTTGGAGCAATTGATTTTGCGGACGACTACGATTATAAAAGTGCGAGGCATCGATGAAGGTACTGGTAGACACTTGCATTTGGTCTAAGGTTCTGCGTCATAAATCACCGGGTACGGATTTATCAAAGAAACTTCAGGAACTCATCCGGAATGCCAGAGTCGCGATTATCGGCCCGATCCGGCAGGAACTTCTATCGGGAATATCGCAGATAAAACAATTCAACGAGTTAAAAGAAACTCTTTCTTATTTTGAAGATATTCCGCTAAATACGGAACATTATGAAAAAGCAGCGGAGTTTTGTAACATTTGCCGCCGGAAGGGTGTTCAAGGGTCCACCATTGACTTTTTGATTTGTGCGGTGGCCATTATGGAAAATCTTGTGATTTTTACCGTTGATAAGGATTTTGAGAATTATAAAAAGTATCTACCCCTGAGATTAATAAAATAAAATATGGGATATTTTAAATAATGATTAAAGGAACGGGAGAGGCCGAGGATTATTCATGATGAAAGCGAAAGGGAAAATGAAAATAAATAGAACAGTTCCCTTTGTTATTGGGCGTCAAGTGAGTTGGGGATTTCCTACACCGAGTTGTCCAGACGCATAGGGATAAGTGCGCCGGGGGTAGGCTACAGCGCTGAAAGAGGCAAAATTATTGCACAAGAAAACGGTTATCAGTTACTGGAATAAATAGAAACTTAGTATTTTAGGGGCGTCCCCAAGTACTCCCCCAAGTACTCCCGGGGCGTCCCCAAGTACTCCCCATTTGGTTCAGGAATTCAGGGGACATTCTACTTAATTAAGAAGAACAATTCTGGATTGCCGGATCAAGTCCGGCAATGACAACAATTTTTTGCGTCCCTCCCTTGAGGGGAGGGATTCAGGGAGGGTGAAAAGTGAAAAAATACCCCTCCTCTTAGTCCCCCCCCACAGGTGGAGGGGAAAAAAGCAGAGAGGTATATTGATGTCTGAAAAATATGATTTGATAGTAATTGGCGGGGGGCCTGGCGGGCTGGCGGCGGCGGAAGTTGCAGCGTCAAAGAAAAAACGAGTCCTCATTATCGAGAAAGAAGGCTGGGGTGGCACATGCACGCATCGAGGCTGCATTCCGACCAAAGCCCTGCTTTCCTGCAGCAAGTATTTTGCTGATTTGAAAAAACTAAAGAGGATGGGAATAAATATTACGGATGCGTCCATCGATTTTTTCGCCATCAAAAAACATCAACAGCAGATTGTGAAAGTGTCCGCTCTCGGCGCGCAGAAACTACTTACCGATGCCAGAGTGGAAATCAAACAGGGCATTGGCGAAATTATTTCTTCCGGTGAAGTTAGATTTACTGACGCATCAGGAAAAAGCGAAACATTCGTTGCTCAAAATATCATGATTGCCTGGGGCTCCGTGCCGCAGGTTCTTCCGGGAATAAATCTTTCCGAACGAGTTTTAACATCGGACGGCATTCTGAATTTGAATACATTGCCATCGAGCATCGTCATTGTCGGCGGCAGTGTGATCGGCGTGGAATTCGCCACTTTCTTTGCCGAACTGGGTGCGAAAGTAACCATCGTGGAAATACTGGACAGAATCATTCCTCTGGAAGATCAGGAATGCGCCGATTTACTGAAACAGGAATTGAATCGTCTGGGCGTTGTTATGAACACCTCGACAAAACTGGAGAGTCTAAAGGACACGGGCAGTTCTGTTGTGATGCTTGCTCAGAAAGAAGGCAAACCATTGGATATTAGCGCCGATTGTGCGCTTCTTTGCACGGGAAGAAAACCTTTGTTGCATTCAGAGGAATTGGAAAGGCTGGGAATTAAATATTCAAAAACAGGAATTGCAGTTGATCAAAACATGATGACAAATATCCCCGGTATTTACGCGGTGGGAGATGTTACCGGCGGCATGATGCTGGCGCATCGGGCGATGCAGCAGGCAAAATTCGCTGCGGAAAATATCTTTGGTAATGGAGACTATCCCTATGACGAAAATTTCATTCCGTCTGTTGTGTACAGCCATCCACAAATCGCGCGCGTGGGCTACACGCAAAAGCGAGCTGAAGATGAAGGTCTCTCCATAGAAGTTGTTAAGTCCAGTTACAGTGCCAACATTATTGCCCGTGCCGAATTGATGGGGCAGGGGTTTGTCAAAGCGATCTTTCATCAGGATAAAATTATCGGAGCGACGATAGTCGGCGAATTCGCCGCGGATTTGATTGCGCCGCTTTCGCTGGCGATTTCCAATGAACTGACCAGAAAGCAATTACGTAATGGGGTGCTTCCTCATCCTACCCTAAGTGAAATATTTGCACCGTTAATAACAACTAATTTATATCATGGAATCAGCGCTCAAGCCTAACCTGGGGAAAGCCTCCTAGCAGAGGTTGAATATGTTTAAAAACAGAGATATATCTGATTATATAGATGATATATTAACTGCTATATCCGATATTTGATGTTAAAGTGATTTTATATATTCAGCGGCTTTTTCGCCTGCTAAATAACCTGTGGAGAAAGCGGCCTGCAGGTTATAACCGCCGGTATCGGCGTCTATATCCATAACCTCACCGCAAAAGTACAGTCCGGTAATTAATCTGGAAGCCATTGTGCGCTGATCTATTTCATCAAGCGAAACGCCGCCAGCGGTAACTATGGCTTTTTCGAGTGACAAAGGAGCGTTGATGTTAAAACGAAGAGCTTTAAACAGCTCTATAATTTTTCCTCTTTCAGCGGCGGTTATTTGATGAGCCAGTTTTTCTTTATCAATGCCGGTTAATTCAATAAAAGGTTCAATCATCTTGGCGGGCAGATATTCTTTCATAATGCCGCTGATTTTTCTTTTGCTGGATTTATCCATGTCCCGTTGCAGGCGCTTATGAAGCTGTTCACGGGTCAATGCCGGCTTTAAATCAATCAATAAAGATACAGTGCCTTTTTCCAAGGCTTCAACGACAGCCAGGCTGATCAGCAAAATGATGGGGCCGCCTAATCCGAAATGAGTGAAGAGCATTTCTCCGAAGCGGCTTTCGATTACTGGAGGTCGCGGTGATTTCTTTTCTCCGCGCCCATAGACACAGTCAGGTGTCAGCGTGGAATCAATTGCTGTTGCTTCTCCCTGAAAAGCCGTGGCCCGAACATTGCGTAAGCTCACTCCCTGCATGGATTGAGCAAGTTTCTGCTCGCGGACAATCAAGGGAACCAATGCCGGTTTAAGTTTAACTATGGTGTGTCCAAGCGCGGTGCTTATTTTATAACCGTCACCGGTAGAGCCGGTAGCTGGCCAGGTGGCGCCGCCTGTCGCCAGAATCGCTGCTTGGCAATGATAGTTTCCGTGTTCTGTCTTAACGCCGCAAACGGCATTGTCTTTTATTATGATACCGTTGACTTTAGTGTTAAGTTTTATCTGAACATTATTTTTGGTTAGATATTTTTTAAAAACGCGCACGACATCATGAGCATCATCGGAAACAGGAAATATTCTTCCGCCTCGTTCCACCTTGGTGGCCAGGCCGTGGCCATTAAGAAAATCAAGCAGATCGGGACGAAAAAAATTATGGAAAGCGCTGAAAAGAAAACGGCCATTGTTGCCGTACATGGAAATAAAATTTTTCAAATCAGCCGAATTGGTTAAGTTGCAGCGCGTTTTGCCACTGACCAGAATTTTTTTGCCGCAGCTGTCTGTTTTTTCGATTAATAAAACTTTAGCGCCGCAATCTGCCGCTTTGCCTGCAGCCATAAGACCGGCGGCTCCACCTCCAACAACAATAATGTCCCAATCCATTTTTTCTTCGGTCATGTATTTATTCCCACGTTTTTTGTGGGCGTAACATGAAAGGATATGGCCAGTCAATCCTACAGAATATTATTCCGTAAAAAGCTAATTTTCCCCTGGGTTTGCCATGAGGATTAGGAATATATTTGATGAATAATTCCCCAACGTTGGGGAATTATTCATCGTTTACTAAGTAAAAAAACAGGCTGGTTCTTGAGGCATAAAATAATAATTAATTATATCAGTTACTTAGGAACAATTGATTAATTGTTTATGTTGGCACGCTAGTTGCTGTTATGTACGACTGAAATGCTACGGAGGTAGTTCATCATGAAGAAAGCTTTATGCATTGTTGGCTTGATATTTGTTTTGTCAACTTTTGCTTTTGCCGTTGATAGACCTGCTTCCACTATCAAGACTGATAAGGTTAAAACGAATATTGTTAAAGCCGCTAGAATGCATGCAACAGGGAAAATTATCGAAATTTCCGATGAGGCGGTTAAAATTGAGCGTACCGTAAAGGGTGACGTAGAAACTATGGAGTTTGCTTTAGAAAAGCCTGCAAAAAACATTAAGGTCAATGATTCTGTAAAAATAGATTATGTTGAAAAAGAAGGCAAGTTGATAGCATCAAGAGTAGCTAAAGTTATTTTCAGGAAAAAAGAAATCAAGCAGACCCAGATAAAGCCTTTGCCAGGCAAAAAATAGTTAGTTGGAGTCCCTTAATTAAAGGGTGGTATTAAAATAAAACAAAATTTTAAGGAGGATTTAAAAGATGAAGCGTTTAGTAATACTTGTTGTTGCATTGGTTTTTGCGTTTTCCACCACAGTAATGGCGGCCGATAAGGCAGCCGAAAAGGCAGCTAATGTAAAGGCTGTAGCAGCTGAAAAGGCTGTTGTTGTAAAGGATGAAGCGGCTGTGAAGGCTGCTGATGTCAAGGATGAGGCCGCTGTAAAGGCTGATGCAAAGAAAGCCAAAGCCGCAAAGAAAGCCAAAAAGAAAGTAAAGAAAGCAGCAAAGAAAGCTGAAGAGAAGGTTGAAGAAGCAGCTCCCGCTGTAAAATAAGGTTGTAAAAACTTTATGTGCTTTGAAAGAAGGGACAGGTTTTACCTGTCCCTTCTTTTTGTTTGTCACTGGTTAATTGATTTTATTTTTGATATAAATAAATCATGTTTAAGAAAATCTTCGACAGGATAATCATTTATAACAATAACCTGACAGTGCGAGTAAGACTGGTGGCATTAACTGTAGTTGGTCTTGCTTTAACTATGGCCATTTGGGGTGTTGTTCAACTTACCGCTCTGGATAGAATATTGGTCGATCAACACGCCAAAAGGCTTGAAGGTGTGGCCGATACAATCAGCACCTTTTATCAGTATTTTCCAACAAAGCGGGGACTTCGTGCCCTTGACTCAGCTCTTAAAGACTTCATTCAAACCGATGTGCGTCTGGCAAGAATTGATATTTTTGATACCAATCATGGCAATGTTGATTACGTTGCCGGTGCAAGCCGGGTACAATATGAATGGCCGGATAATATTGTTGCTGTAGTCAATGCAGATGCCAAGGTGCGTTATGTTAGAATAGAAACGGAAAGCGGTCCGGCACTGGGTTTGCTTTATCCTGTTTCGGAAAACACAAAGGGTTCACATATCGTTGTGGGCCTTATTGGTTTTTCGCGCGCGAATGCCGAAATCATGAAAAGGACCCGACAACTGCTTGTTTTCAGCAGCATCGGATTATTAATTTTCATTCTTCTTGTTTTGGGATTGAGTTATCGCTGGATAATCGACAAACCGCTTAAAGTGATTATTCAGACGATCGATGAATTTCAAAAAGGACAATATATAAACCGGATTCCCGTTGTTCACAGTGATGAATGGGGACAGATATCCAAGCACTTCAACATTATGGCTGATGAAATTCAGGATGTAATGAACAGAAACCTGGAACTGAACAAACATCTGGAAGACCGTGTTCGTGAAGAGACGCTCAAGGTTGTTCAACTGCAAAAACAGGTTACTGATTTGAAACAATTAACTGCCTTGGGTCAGTTGACAGCTAACCTGGCTCATGATTTGGGTACGCCGCTTCACTCCATCGGAGGATTATCCAAACTTCTTTTGGAAAGAGGGGACTGGCCGCCGGATGTGGCCCATAAACTTAATTTAATTGTGCAACAAACTCAACGATTGGACAATGTAATTCAAAATGTGCGCAGAGCCACGCGCCTTCCGGAACCACATTTTGAAGTCTTGAATGTTCAACAAATTTTAAATGAGACATTGCCTCTTGTCGAACCTTTTATGCAAAAAAACAAAGTAAAAATAAAAGTGAATATTGATGAGGAGGTTAAACCTTTATACGTGGACCGTTATCGTATTCAAACCGCATTTATGAATATAATTCAAAATGCTTTTGAAGCAATGCCGCTAGGGGGAGCAATCAGCATATCGGTTAAAAATCTTTTCCCCAAAAATTTTGAGTCGATAATCATTAGCGATACAGGCGTGGGAATGACACCTGATGTGGTGGAAAAGGTATGCGAACCGTTTTTCAGTACAAGACAGAATGAAGGTATGCGTGGATTGGGGCTGGCTATCGTTCGTGACATAATCAAAGTCCATGGCGGCACAATGGAAATAAAAAGTACGTCGGGACAGGGCACTTCAGTTGTTCTTAATCTTCCGATAGCCCAGCAGGAAAATACTTCCCCAGCGTAGAAAGTCATCTTTTTTGTCTTGCAATAATGGCTGATCGTAATATTTTAAGGGTTTTTTAGTGATGGATTTTTTCCGCTGACTAAGCCGTAACGGCGAATTTTCAAGCGTAATGTTTTGCGATCAATATCCAGAATCTGAGCCGCCTTTGACTGGTTCCAGAGAGTCGCCTGAAGGGTTTGCAGAATTTTATCTCTTTCGGCAATTTCCAGTGGTGAGAGCTCATACGAAGCGTCACTTTTGACAAGCTCTTGTTGCTGCTGAAAACGTACCGGCAGATTTTCCGGCAGGATAACTGCGAAAGGAGACAGTAGAAGTGTTTGCTGGAGCATGTTTTCCATTTCCCGCACGTTGCCCGGCCAATCATAAGACATAAGTAATTCCATCGCTTCTACGGAAATGCGTACATTGGCATATCCGAATTTTTTTAGCATTGATTCAATAAGCAAAGGAATATCGTCTTTACGCTCTCTCAAAGGCGGAACACGCAAGCGTACGATAAATCTATATAACAAATCCAGACGAAAACGGCCGGCATCTACTTCCTGATCAATATTTTTATTTGCTGCGGCAACCACGCGTACAGCAACGTGATGAACTTCGTGACTGCCGATTTTCCTTATTTCACCATTTTGCATGAACCGTAAAAACTTACCTTGCAGGGCAGTGGACATCTCTGTAATTTCGTCGAGAAAAACTGTTCCGCCTTCAGCTGATTCCAGTAATCCGACATGCTGATGACTGGCGCCGGTAAACGCTCCTTTCTCGTATCCGAACAATTCCGATTCCAGCAAATTATCGGGAATAGCCCCGCAATGAACTACAACAAAAGGTTTGTCCCGCCTTGAAGACATGTTGTGTAAAGATCGGGCAGTCAATTCTTTTCCTGTTCCGCTTTCACCTTCAATTAAAACACTGGCAGAGGCATCGGCGACACGAGCGATCTGTTTATAAAATTCTACCATTGGTGCGGATGACCCCAGCAACTCTTGTCCTTTGTCTGTTTCAGATAAATCAAGTTTCAGCCGTTTTTCCCGAAGCTCCCTGACTTCCAATACTTTTTTTACAATAGACCGGCAATCTTCAGGTGAGAATGGTTTGCTGATGTAATCCCAGGCGCCCAGACTTATAGCCTCCATTGTCGTTTCCAGAGAACCATAAGCGGTCATGAGGATAACCGGCAAATCCGGCCACTTTTTGTGCACTTCACCTAGAAATTGCAAACCATCCATTTCAGGCATACGAATATCGGACATCAGCAGATCATACCGGGAGAGGTCTTGCTTTAAAGCTTCTTTAGCTGATGTATAGGCTTTTACTTCATAGCCATCAAGCGAAAGAGCTTCCTGCAAAAACTCACAGGCAACCGCGTCGTCATCAATTACTAAAATATGGGCCTTCATATAATTACCTGTATTTATTTTTTATAAAAAGATCAATTTATAAAGTTGAGTTGACTAAGGCAGGGCTGCGATAAAAAATCCCGAGAGCTTTTTACTGCCTAAAGCGTCCTCGGCGATTATTTCACACTCAAATTTTTTTTCGCCGTTTTCTTCGAACTTTTTGACTACCTTGCCACTGACGATTATGGTTGCTCTATCTTTTGTGTTTTCCACATTATCCCAATCAACCGGCTCTGTCATGCTCATAAAACGGGCATTAAATTTTCTTAAATATTTATTTTCAATCCAGAAAGTGATGGCTTCCCCGACGATACCCATGATTAACATGCCGTGGGCGATAACATTTTTCATGCCGATCATTTTAACAAAAGTCTGATCATGGTGCAGCGGATTAAAATCGCCGGAAGCCCCGGCGTAACGGACCAAATGCGTTCTGGTAATAGGTGCGGAAATGTAGGGTGGCATTTCGTCTCCGATTTCAATATCATTATAATCTACGATCATATTTTTCTATATTTCCATTAATGTTGAGCGGTATTTGATTATCAACTCGCCCCGCTGGTTTATCAATTCTGATTCCAGGATAGTGACGTCAATAGTCCTTTTGCCTTTGCCTTTTGTGAACATATCTATAACTTTCATTTTGCGGGTAATGACATCGCCGGCATAAATGTTGCCAAAATATTCATATTCTTCTTCTCTGTCTAAAAGCCTGCTAAGATCAATACCCAAAGTCTTAACTGTGCCCATCAATCCGCCGCCCGTCCAGAAAAAAGAACAGGTTGGAAATGTTGGAGGAATTGGTATCCCTTGATATCCTGCTTTTCTCGCGGCTTCTTCATCACAGTAGATCGGATTGATTTCTTCCTTACTCTCTTTTTGAGAAACGGCAATGGCAAACTCAATAATCTTATCTTTCTCCACTGTGAAAGTGTAGGCAGGGAATTCCATTCCCATCTTTGACCTGTCTGCCATAATTGCCTCCTGTAAAAATGAACTCGATTTATATCATATTTATATCAGAATGACACGATTTAATTACAAAATTCTAATCTCAATTCCAAATCAAAGCGCCATTTTTGTTGGTCCCGATTCATCGGGATTATCGGCTTCCTCAATGAATGTATAACGTGTGGTCTTTATTTTATAAGCCTCGTTTTTTAAGAGAAAAATACTGTGCCTCATTCATTGCGGATTGAAATGTTGTATGAATTGGGAAGAGAAGAAGAATAACAATGCGAGAAGTTATATTGATGATTAATCATTCTCTGTGTTCTTTAAAATGAAGTGGCATGAAATTATTTTTAAACCGGGCCGGAAATGGTGAAACGCCAATATCAGATGAAGAAATACTGCAAAACTGAAAGATAAAATTCAGGCACAAATCATTATGCCTTGTTGTTATGTGTCCAATGCCAAGTGATTTTATCACCAGCAAGTTGAGATTTTATATAGCCGGAATTAATAAGGCTTTTTAAAGTACTATTAACTATATGCGTTCCCATATTCGTAATCTTCTGAACTTTTCTGCACAGTATGTTAACGCTTTCATCAGAAGAATTATTTGGAAAACTTTCTGTCGGGAAGGAACCGTAACGTTCAATGATGTCTTGTGCTAAAAGTTTGTAAATCAGATCCGTTCTTAAGTGTCCTTCAACCATGAAATTTTCCTCTGGCGTGTTTTTGCCCGTCTTGTTTTTGTATTGCTGTAAAAAATCTTCCCATCCATCATTAACTTCTTTATCATATTCAGCTACAAATTCAGCAATTTGTTCCGATGAAATTTTTGAAGTTTTTACAATTGCTCTGTTTGCATCATACTGATCCCAATCATCAGTCAAAATTTCAAGATCATACTCATCAATATTTTCTCTTACCGTTGTACCGGGAAAAGGTGCAAGCAAATGATATCCGAAGGGTACATCCAGACTTTCGGCAAATTCTTTTGTATCCCTCAGACTTTGAGGAGATTCTCCCGGGAGCCCCACTATAAAATATGCATGGGCGGGCAGTCCCACTTCCTTGCATATCTTTATGGCGCGCCTTGTTTCATCCAAAGTAATCTTCTTTTTGACGCGATCAAGTATTTCCTGGTTTCCCGATTCAATTCCCAAGCCGACACTATCACATCCCGTGTTGCGCATGATTTCCAGAGTTTCTTTATCAATTGTATCCACGCGTGAAAATGCGCTCCAGCCAAATTTTAAACCCCGACGTTGAATTTCCTCGCAGACCTTTCTTGCCCGTTTCTTGTTTGCAGTAAAAAGATCATCTGCCACATTGACTCTGGTTATTCCATAAGATAAAATGTTTTCGATTTCATCGACTACCAGAGAGGGACTTCTATGGCGGACTTTCTTCCCCACCATTCTGCGACCCTGGCAAAAGATGCATTGATAAGGACAACCTCGACTTGTGATTATGCTGACAGGAAAACCCAGCGCCTGATACCGGGATAAAGACAATAGATGCCTTGCCGGAAGGGGCAACGTGTCGAGATCGGAGATTAATTCTCGTGGTTCGGTAAAAATGACTTCACTGTCCCGACGAAAAGCAATTCCCTTGATATTCTTCCATTTGCTCTCATCCATTTTGATAACCATCAATTCCCTGATGGTTTCTTCCCCTTCTCCTATCACGATCATGTCTATTTCCGGATAAGAATGAAGAACATTAATTGCGTCAAAAGAAACGTGGGGACCTCCCATTATCGTGATCATGGAAGGATTATGCCTTTTTGCAGTTCTAACAATTTCTGCTGCCGATTTAAAATTCAATGTAACCGACGTTGCACCCACTATATCAGGCTTAAATCTGTCCAGCCTTTCCCTTAGTTTGTCCGGTGTATATTGAGAAACGATGTAATCAAAAATTTCCACCTCTGCGCCCGCCGCTTCGAAGGCAGCCGCAACATAAGAAATGCCCAAGGGTGGTGCCGGTGCTTCTTCCAAAGGATACGGTGGGGCAATGATGGCTACTTTCAATGATCGAACCTCTTTTTATTGCAAAATGTGACGTCAATATTATTAAATAGTATTGTTGTTAAAAAAATGGTGGCTTGCGTGTAGTACACACAAGCCACCGGAAAAAACAATGTATTTTTGTTTTAAGCTAGCATGTCTCTTCCATAGTCAAGGATACGTCTTGCTATAACAATCATCTGAATCTGTTGCGTGCCTTCATAAATATCATTGACCTTATTGTCTCTCATCCATTTCTCCAGCAAATATCTCTGAGAATATCCGATAGGTCCAAGAAGTTCAACGCATTTCTGAACAACCAGATTGCCTGCCTTTCCTCCTTTGGCCTTTGCCATGGAAGCCTCTAAATTATTCGGCCGGCCATTATCAGCCATCCATGCAGCCTTTTGTATTATGACGCGCATCATTTCCAACTGGGCTTCCATCCAGAGCATGTCTTTTTCAATAGCGCTTAATTTAACAAGAGGCTTGTCATACCTTATTTCTATTCCTTCTTTGGCCAGGGCTTCTTTGGTGAATTCATAGGCCGCTCTTGCACAGCCCAGTCCCAGAGCTCCAACCAATGGTCGTGAGGCATCAAAAGTTGCCATAACACCCTTGAAACCACCTTCGGGTCTTATCTCGGGATCGCCCAATATATTGGTTTTTGGTATTCTGCAATCCTGAAGAATCAGCACTGCCGTATCCGAAGCCCGGATACCGCACTTATGTTCCAGTTTCCCTACGGTCAGGCCCGGTGTGCCTTTTTCTACTACAAAAGATTTTATTGCATTTCTTCCCTTGCTCTTGTCCAGAGTCGCCCAGACTACTACTACTTCACAGCGATCACCGTCCGTTACAAATATCTTTTCACCATTTAATATATAGTCATCACCATCAGGTACTGCCGTTGTACTGATAGCGCTGGCATCAGATCCGCAACCAGGCTCGGTAATAGCCATAGCGGCATACTTCTGTCCAAAACGCTCATATTGTTCATCGGTAGCGACGGCACCGATGGCTGCGTTTCCCAGGCCGGATCCCGGCAATGCCAGCATTAATCCGACATCACCCCAGGCCAGTTCTTCCGCCCCGGTAATAGACATTGCATTTGAGCCAATCTTATCATCAGTTACTTTAATTTCCTTCTTTTCACCGCTCTTCTTTTTTCTGCCTGCTCCCATTCCTCCCGCCTGCATGATAACGCGAAAAGGCTCCAGTTCCGTTGGTCTTTGATGCTCATGTTCATCATAATATCGTGCAATCGGTCGCATGATATCTTTGGCCATACCATGGATCAGATCTTTTACCTGTTTTTCCATATCAGATTCTTTAAAGCTTATCATTTTGCTCCTCCTTCATTATAAGGCTTATGCCATTATCAGACCTTCTAACATTGAAAATGCCCTTGCATTCCTGAACCACAACTCGATGTTATGTTCACGGATAAGGCCATGGCCTCCCAACATCGACACCCCATAGTCAGCAATCTTAAATACCTGCTCAGCAGCATACGTCTTGGTGAGATAGGAAATCCTTAAAAGATCGTCCTTCATTGCTTCTCCCTGGTCTGCTGTCCAGGCCGCCTTCCAGGTTAAAGATCTTATTCCTTCTATCTCTATGGCTGCATCGGCAAGCATGAATGCGATTGACTGACGTGTAGCGATAGGCTGTCCGAAAGCGATGCGCTCTTTCGTATACTTTATGCTGTAATCCAAAACTGCCTGTGCAACTCCAGCCATTGTGGCAGAAAGTCCGATACGGGAGAGACACAAAAGTCTCGTATAATCAATTCCCTTTTCCCCGCCAAGGCAATTTTCAGCAGGAACCTTGCAATCTTTAAAGGCAACTCTGTAAAGAGGAAGCGCGTTGAGACCCATATTCTTTTCTTTTTCTACCAGAGAAACTCCAGCCGTGTTTTTATCGACGATAAAAGCGCCGGTGCCTTTATCTGTCGAAGCGATGACGAGAATATATTCTGCTGTGTCTGCCAGAGGAACCAGGCATTTTTCTCCGTTGATCACGTAGGTATCCTTGTTGAGGACAGCCTTTGTTTGTGAGTTAAAAGGATCGTATGAAATGGAGTGTTCCATTATGGCCAGAGTTCCAACCTTATATTTGTCGCCGCAAAAAGTTGGAAGATATTTCTTCTTCTGCGCATCCGTTCCCATTTCCAGAATGGGCAACACAAAAAGATTTGGCGCCATTGCCGCGAGAGACAATGAAAGATCGCCGTGAGCAAGTGCTTCTGCCATGATGACATTATTAAGGCAAGATCTGTTAAACCCATAGCCACCATACTCTTCAGGTATGATATTGGCTGTAAGTCCCAAGCCCCATGTTTTTTCAAGAAATTCTGGTGGAACACGAAATTCCTCATCGCAATCCCTTGAAATAGGCCTTAATTCATCAGCCGCAAAACTTTCCATGGATTCTTTTATCTGTCGTTGATCTTCATCCAAACTAAATGTTGACATTCCGACCTCCTTTTTTAGCTTTTGTAATAACCAACCTTTTTTTAAAATATCTCTATCAAAACCAAAAACTTTTTAATTCTACGACAACTTTGTAGCGTGGTCATTTAAAAAAACAATCAAAAAATAAAACAAACAAAAACAGCGTTTGCAGAATTTCGTCTGTTCTAAATTTGTCACAAAATTGTTTACCGATTGGTAAGTACTAGAAAAAATAATGCGTGTCAATCTCTTTTTTAAATATTTCTATCTTTATGTTTAATACTATGGTATGTGTAACATATGGATATATAAACAATAACTTATACAATAATAAGTTATGACTGTAAAATGTGCTGAATCAGCTAAACAGGTGCTGTAAAACATTAAATATTATATTTACCACATGGTTTTATCTATGTAGTGTTTAATTATGGAAAAATTAAAGAAAAAAATCAGAAGACCTTCTTCCACAAATGAAAAAAATGCCAGGGAAAGAATTTTACTGGCAGCCAGAGAGGTGTTTTCATCGTATTCGTTTAAAACTGCCAGTACGCGCATGATTGCCAAACAGGCTGGTGTAGAACATCCGATGATTCATTATTATTTCGGTTCCAAAGAAAAGTTATTCTATGCAATGGCCGAAGCTATTTATAATGAGACAATTCCGGCGCAGGAATCCTGGTATGACGGCCTCGATACTATGTCGTTTAAGGAAGGGTTTTCGCTTTTCATCGACCGAATGCTTGATTACACCATGGACAAATCCGACGCTTTGCGTATAGCCGCACTTAATGCGGTTAACATTGGTAATATCGAAGAAATACCCGGTTACCGTTTTATCATTATGAGCATGGCTGCTATGAGACGTGGCATGGAAGAAAAACTTACCCTGCGGGGATCGAGCCGCGAAATAGAGATGTTCATTTATTGTTTCTACAGCCTTATGATATCCCTGGTCGGAGCCAGATCATGTCAGGCCCAGATACTGAACATGAATCCTTTGGAAGAAAAGTATCGGACATGGGTGAAAGATGCCAGCATGACACTCTTTTTCCCCTGGTTTAAAAAAATTCTTGTCGGCCAATGATAGAAATTTCAAACGAAAAATAATTATGTTGAAGTTATTTAAGCTCAGTCAGTTAATCTTTCTTATCGCCGCAATAAGCATTGCAGCTGCGTGGGCGGCAGATGACGGCTGGAAAAAAATCGGAGAATCAGATGGTATTGCGGGCTATACCCGTCCGACTACCAGAAGCGGTGTTGATGAAATAAAAGCTGTGGGTATCGTGGATGCGTCTATCGCGGTTGTCGAGGCAGTTATTCGTGATATTTCCATAATGCCGCAGTATATATTTTTATGTAAAGAATCTTTCGTAGTCAGTACACCGGAAATGAAAAGCGAAGGAGATGTTATCTATTTCTATAGTCTGACCGATTTGCCCTTTCCCTTGAGCGATCGTGATATTATCGCTAAAGCTTTATGGTCAATGGATAAATCAACAGGTGCTATCTATTGTCATTAACCACTAGAATCCAACGCTAATCTATTTCCAAACAACAAAAAGACATTATAGAATTAGTATCGTTGTGAACATGATGTGCGATTCTGAACAACAGCAAAAGTAGACTTATCCTCTGTCCTTCTTGCGCCTGTAGATTGTTCCCTTGCCTGTATTCGTCCAATCTGTTAAATATTCTTTCATGGAAAAC
>WOYI010053125.1_pt1 | contig 46890 bp, 37 predicted proteins | sample 6423411 | NCBI WGS metagenome assembly WOYI01 (sample SAMN13441803, study PRJNA592873) | oil field metagenome | biome: oil field; feature: oil-well bore; material: oil-contaminated soil; isolation source: oil-contaminated soil from oil-well borehole | place: Germany: Wietze | collected 2016-10-18 ... | reverse complement strand
GTTTATTTCATTTATAATTAATTATTAATCTTAATATTTATGAACGTATGAAACAAAAAAATTCTCTTCTAAGAGGGTTGCTATTCGTCTCAGTCTGGGCAATCTCTCTGATTATGTTTGCACAAAACATCTCAGTGAAAGGTAGGGTGACAGATACCGACGGCGATCCGCTGATTGGTGTAACAGTACAGGTGCAGGGAACTACCATAGGTACAGTGACCGACATGGATGGACAGTTCACCCTGCAAAACGTGTCACGAAACGCCATTCTTGAGATATCATATGTGGGGATGAAAACAGAGATTGTACCGGTAGAAGGGCGCTCTCAGATCGATGTTGTGCTGACCGATGATACCGAAGTGCTCGATGAGCTGGTAGTGGTGGGCTACGGTGAACAACGCCGTCGGGAGATCACCGGCTCGATCACCAATGTCACGGCGGAGAACTTCAACAGAGGGGTGACACGTGATGCTGCCGATCTGTTGCAGGGGAAGGTGGCCGGATTGATGATCACCACTCCCTCGGGTGATGTGACCGAAGGCTCCAGAATACGATTGAGAGGCGTCTCCACGCTTCAGAACGATCAGGGACCTTTCATCGTGATCGACGGTGTGCCGGGGGGTGACCTGCTGTCCGTGGCTCCTCAGGATATCGAGTCCATCTCGGTGTTGAAGGATGCCTCCTCGGCAGCAATCTATGGATCACGCTCCGCAGGTGGTGTGATCCTGATCACCACCAAACGGGGATCGGCCACCAAACCCAGGGTCTCGTACGATGGTTATTTTGCCGTCTCCTCCATCGCCAACAAACCGGATCTGCTCACCGCCGACGAGTGGAGAGCATATGCACAGGAGACAGGCAAGGATACATCTGTCTATGACAAGTACGGTGCCTCTACCGATTGGTTCGATGAGATCACCCGAAACGGTACCTCACAGAACCACAGCCTCTCCCTCTCCGGTGGCGGCTCGGGCAACAACTACCGCGCCTCGTTCAACTACCAGAGGAGGGAAGGAGTGGTACACGACAACGACATGGACCGCTACAATTTCCGCTTTCAAATCCAGCAGCGTGCCATCAACAACAGGCTCCGTATCGGGCTAACCGGTTCGGCTACCATGCGTGACTTCAATCGTCCCAATCGCTACAACTTCGTGTTGGCCTACAATATGCTGCCGGTCTATCCGGTGAAGCTGGAAGACGGCGAGTGGTTCGATACCCGTGAGTATGACCAGGGAAATCCCGTGCGGAACCAGCAGCTGAACCAGGATCACTGGAAGAACGTCCACTACTACGGCTCCGGTGACATCCTCTTCAACCTCACCGAGGACCTCGATATCAAGACGATGCTCTACAAGGAACGACGTACAGAGGAGAGAAACCAGTACAACAACTCCGAGACACAGGCCGGACGCAACGACGGCGGTTATGCCTTGCGGGAGAACAGGGTCTGGGACAAGAACCTGATGGAGTGGCTACTCGACTACAACAAGGAGTTCGGAACCACCGGACAACATCGCTTCAATGCCATGGCCGGTTATTCCTGGGAAGAGAACGAGTATTCCTACATGAAAGCGGCTAACCGTAACTTCACCACCGATCTGATGGGTGCCAACAACCTGGAATCGGGACAGGGACTCCGTCCCAACGACGTGGGTTCGGCCCGTAACATGAGCCGCCTGATCTCCTTCTATGCCCGCACGCATTACAGCTACATGTCGCGTTACATGGTGACAGCCACGCTGCGTCGCGATGGCTCCTCCAAGTTTGGTGCGAACCATAAGTGGGGTCTCTTCCCCTCCATCTCGGCTGCATGGGGCATCGCTGAGGAAGCCTTCATGGATGATGTGAACTGGATTGATGACTTGAAGCTGCGCGTGGGATACGGTGTGACCGGTAACCAGTCCGGCCTCGACCCCTACAAGACCCTACAGCTCTACGGCACCAGCGGTACTTACTATGACAACGGCGCATGGCTCACTGCCTACAAGATCAGCCAGAATGCCAACCCCGACCTGAAGTGGGAGGAGACCGCAATGTTCAACGTGGGTATCGACTTTTTCATGTTCAACAACCGCCTCAACGGTACCATTGAATGGTACGACAAACGTACACGCGATATGCTTTACACCTACCGGGTACCGACACCGCCCTACCTCCATCCCGATATGATGGCCAATGTGGGGGATATGCGTAACACCGGTATCGAGCTGGCACTCAGCCTCGATGCCATACGCACAAGCGACTTTTTCTGGAACACATCGGTGACCCTGGCACACAACAAGAACGAGATCACCTCGCTCTCCGACGATGTTTACACCACCAGCCGCATCATGGTGGGTGACGCCTGGGTGCGCGGCGGATCCGGTCGTACCACCCACGTGGTGGAAGAGGGCTATCCCGTGGGGCAGTTCTACGGGCCTGAGTTCATCCGTATCGACGATGAGGGCAAGTATGTGTTCCGCGATAAGGATGGAAAAGAGGTGAACAGCGTCACGGCTGAGGATTACACCTATATCGGCTCCGCACAACCCGACCTGACTTTCGGTTGGAGCAACCGCTTCAACTACAAGAACTGGGACTTCTCATTCTTCCTGCGTGGTACCCTGGGCAACAAGGTGCTCAACATGGGACGGATGACCTACGGACACCCCGGTTACCTGATCGGTGCCAACGCTCTGAACGACCCGCTCATCTATCAACTGAAAGTGGTGCCCGAGTACTCGTCGCTCTACGTGGAGGATGCCTCACATGTGCGCCTCGACAACACATCACTTGGATATAGCTTCGCCACAGAGGGTATCAACTGGCTGGAACAAGCCCGTATCTACGTGACCGGCCAGAACCTCTTCGTACTCACCAGTTACAAGGGTCTTGATCCCGAAGTGGACGAGAACCGGAACAATGGTCTGGCTCCCGGCGTGGAAGACCGTGAGTATTATCCCAAGGCGAGAACTTTCTCCGTAGGTGTTACCCTCACATTCTAATCTTTTAAAACGAACAGAAATGAAAAATATATACAAGTTTACATTGATACCCTTTGTGCTGGGCCTCATGGCAATGATGTTTGCCTGCACCAACCTCGATGAAACCGTTTACGATACCATCCCGGCCGATCAGTTCGGGAAGAAACCAGCGGAAATAAACGCGATTATTGCTCCCATCTACAAGACACTGAAGAGTGTGTGGCCCGGTGATATTTTTCTGCTTTCCGAGCAGTCGGGTGACATGGCGATAACTCCTACCCGCGTGGGAGGCGACTGGTGGGATGGAGGTGTGCATATGGAGTTGAAGCTGCACACCTGGGAACCTCGCAACGGGTTGATCCGCAACGCCTGGGATAATTGCATGTCGGGCATCACCACCTGTAACCAGATCTATGCCACCATCGAAGAGTCGGAGATGGATGAGGAGCTGAAAAATCGGACGCTGGCCGAGATCAGGGGAATACGCGCCTTCTGGTATTACATCCTGATCGACTATTTCGGCAATGCACCCCTTGTATCGGACTACAATAGCACCGAGCTGCCGGGGATGACCTCACGCCAGCAGCTCTATGACTTCGTGGTCTCTGAGCTGAACGAGATCAAGGATCAGTTGCGTGAGGATGTGACCGATGAGAGCTATGGCAAGTTCACCCGCGGGGCAGCCTACACACTGCTGGCCAAGATGTACCTGAATGCCGAGGTCTGGACCGGCACACCCAACTGGCAGGGTGTGGTGGATGCATGCGATGAGGTGATTGCCCTCGATTACATCATCGAGCCAAACTGGAAGACCAACTTTGAGGTGAACAACCAGGTCTCCAGGGAGATCATCCTGCCCATCGCTTTCGGTAAAGCTGACGGTGGCAACCACATGCACTATCGCACACTGCATTACCTCGATCCCATCGCGCTGGGAATGAACATCGGTACCTGGAATGGGGTGAGTGCTCAGCCCGACTACGTGAAGCAGTTCGACGATGCCGACCCGCGTAAGGAGGGCACCTTCCTGATCGGGCCAATGATCAACCCCGCTACGGGCCAAGTGTTGGTGACAGGTCATGGTCGTGACCTCATTCATACGATCGACTTTAACATCATCCCCGGAACCGAGAGAGAAGGAATGTGGGGTGAGGTGCACCAGGAGGAAGGTGCACGCGTGAACAAATGGGTTTTTGAAAAAGGTCTCTCCAATTCTGATCAGGAGAATGACTTTGCCATCTTTCGACTGGCCGATGTTTACCTGATGAAAGCAGAAGCACTGCTTCGATTGGAGCAGGATAACGCGGAAGCCACACGCCTGATCAATGAGATAAGGGAGCGTGCTTTCGGTGACGATAGCCATAATTACGAATCGGTGACCCTCGACGAGCTCTACCTGGAACGCCGTCTCGAGCTGGCATGGGAGAACACCAACCGACAGGATATGATTCGCTTCGGCACCTTCCTGCAGCCGGGTTACCTGCGACCGCAGACATCACCTGAGCACCTGTTGCTCTTCCCCATACCCGAAACCGCATGGGAGACCAACAACAACCTGGAGCAGAATCCGGGATACCCCGCATTCTAAACCTCAGGCAACCATCCAAAGAGAAACGCCGGGAATCAGTTCCCGGCGTTTTTTGGATCGCTGCTGCGCTGAACTGCGTTTTTTGTGCTTTCTGCGCTTTATGTTTTTTCCTGTTCTCTACAGTTGATCATTCAACAATTGTCACACAAGGTCAGATTTTCCGGATACGGACACCCCTGACAAAATGACACTCCCCCTTCTCCAGAATCAGGTCGGCCCGGAAGCGGGTGGGGAGGATGTTCTGTTGCAGGTTCACCAGGTTGATCTCATCCCACACCTCGTTGGCGAATTTCATCAGCTCCTCCTCGGTGTAGGTGGCGTAGCGGTGGAAGTAGGACTCCGGGTTCCGAAAGGCAGTCTGCTGCAGCTTCTTGAAACGCTCCAGGAACCACTCCCGTAGGTTGCGTTCGCTGGCGTCAACATAGATCGAGAAATCGAAGAAGTCTGAGACGAACACCCTGCGCTTCGGTTCCCTGGCTGTGTTGACCTGCAGCACGTTGATCCCCTCCACGATCAGGATATCGGGACGCTCGAAGGTCTGTATCTTCCCCTCCAGCACATCGTAGGCGAGGTGGGAGTAGAGCGGCACCTCAAGCGTCTCCTTACCTGATTTGACACTTGCCAGGAAGGCCAGCAGCCGCTTGGCGTCGTAGCTCTCGGGGAACCCTTTCCGGTTAAAAATGCCCCGCCGTTCGAGCTCCGCATTGGGATAGAGGAAGCCGTCGGTTGTAATCAGCTCTACCTTCGGTGCACCCGGTGTCATCGAGAGCAGCTTCTGCAGCACTCGTGCCGTGGTGCTCTTCCCTGCGGCTACGCTGCCGGCAATGCCGATGATGTAGGGGATGGGCTGGCTGGTGTTGTCGAAGAACTGATCGCGCTCGTTGTGCAGGTTGCGGTAGTGGGTCAGGTGGATCTGCAACAACCGGATCATCGGGATATAGATCTCTTCCACCTCTTCGGTGGTGAGCGGTTCATTAAGGGCTTGCAGCTGGGTGAGATCGATGTCGGAAACAGGAAACATGGGATGTTCCTCCAGCTTGCTCCACTCTTTGCGCGTGAAAGCACGGAAAGGAGAGTAGGTAACCTCGTAGGTTTTGTTCATTTTCTCATACTTTTCTCTCTGCAAATATACTGAAAAAGTGCAAAAAAGGGATTCACGTGACCGGTGATCCCCTTTTTTCCTGCAATCAGATCTGTTGGGTCGTTATTCAGATCATCTCAAAGCTACGCTTTACAAAGTTGTTCAATGCCTCACCTTTCAAGAGGCCTCCTGCCAGCAATGCCAGATCTATCATCTGTTTGAGCTTTGCATCTGCCGTGACTGATGCCATCAGCTCCTCTTTCTCTTTGGATTCACTTTGGGTGATTAACTCTTTGATATAGGGGTGATCGGCGTTGAGTACCAGTTGGTAGCTATCTGGCATCTCCCCGTAGAAAGCCATCTGCTGCTGCATGGCAGCCATCTCTTTCATCCGGCGTGAAAACTCGTTCTGTGTGATCTGCACCGGCTTTGAGTTTTCACCCAGTGCCTTGAAATCGACACTGAACTCGCTCTTCTCGATGACCGGTAGTTGCGCTTTCACCACCTCGGTGAGGGACTCTTTCTGTTTCTCGCTTAGCTCCAGCGCGCTCCTTTCATCTTTCTCGATGATATGTTCAATGATGTCGCTGTCAACCCGCACGAAACGAGTCTTCTCCAGTTTCTGCTCCAGCAGACCCATCCAGTGAACATCCAGCTGTCCGTTCATCAGCAGGACATCATATCCTTTCTCCCGCGCAGCTTCGATGGAGGAATATTGTTCCTGCAGGTCGCTGGCATATAGCCAGATCAGGTCGCCCTGCTTGTCGGTCTGGGACCCTTTGGTCAGCTCTTTGTACTCCTCCAGGGTGAAGAATTTCTGTTCACTGTTCTTCACCAGCGCGAACTTGACAGCGCGATCGTAGAACTTATCCTCTGAGAGCATCCCATATTCGATGAAGAGCTTCAGGCTATCCCATTTCTCCTCGAACTGGGAACGCTCTTTCTTGAAGAGCTCCTCCAGCTTGTCGGCAACCTTCTTGGTGATGTGGTTGGAGATCTTCTTCACGTTCTGATCGCTTTGCAGGTAGGAGCGTGAGACGTTCAGCGGAATGTCGGGCGAGTCAATCACCCCATGCAGCAGCGTGAGGAATTCCGGTACGATCCCCTCTACCGAGTCAGTCACATAGACCTGGTTGCTATAGAGCTGTATCTTGTTGCGCTGCAGGTCAAGGTTGCTCTTGATCCTGGGGAAGTAGAGGATACCAGTCAGGTGAAACGGGTAATCCACGTTCAGGTGGATCCAGAAGAGCGGCTCATCGCCGAACGACATGGGGTAAAGGGTGTGGTAGAACTGAAGGTAATCCTCATCTTTGAGCCCCGCCGGTTTCTGCTTCCAGAGAGGGTTCACCTCGTTCACCACGTTGTCTTCCTCCGTGTCCACATACTTGCCATCCTTCCACTCCTGCTTCTTGCCAAACACCACCGGCACCGGCAGGAACTTGCAGTACTTCTTCAGCAGCGACTCAATCTTCTCTTTCTCCAGGAACTCCTTGTTCTCATCGTCGATGTGGAGGATGATGTCAGTGCCGCGATCTGCCTTTGTCGTCTCCTCTAAGGTGTACTCAGGGGTGCCATCGCACGACCATTTGACGGCAGTGGCTTCCTCATTGTACGATTTGGTGATGATCTCCACTCTCTTTGCAACCATGAAGGTGGAGTAGAAGCCCAGTCCGAAGTGGCCGATGATGGCGTTTTTGTTCTCCTTGTAACGGTCCAGGAAGTCGTTGGCCGAGGAGAGCGCAATCTGGTTGATATATTTGTCCAGCTCATCGGCCGTCATTCCAATACCCCGGTCTGAGACAGTGATGGTCTTTTTCTTCTTATCGACAGAGACCCGTATCGAGAGATCACCCAGCTCACCCTTGAACTCGCCCACATCGGCGAGGGTCTTGAGCTTCTGTGTGGCATCTACTGCATTGGAAACGATTTCGCGCAGAAAGATCTCATGATCACTGTAGAGAAATTTCTTGATGACGGGGAAGATGTTGTCGGTGGTGACACCGATCTGTCCTTTTTGTACCATATATTTATTTTTTAATAGGGTTATTTCTGCTCTGATGAAATTGCAAATAGTGTGCCATGGATCTCAAAAAAAAGACGCTGCCCAAGGATGGGTGAATCGCTGCTTTTTATCCAACAAACAATTTGATTGATACTATTTATCATTTATAGAACTGCTGTATCGCCGCTAACTGGATCATAAAAATACTGAATATCAGTGAGATGTGGTGGATCAGCCTGCTATTAACAATCATTAATCGTTTTTCGTTCAACAAACAGGGTTGGAATTGAATATAATTTTTTATATTTGCAAAGACAACGGTCATTTAACACAATTAAAAGTCAACGCTTATGAAGACAAAAAAATCTTTCGAGAAACAGCTGTTGAGTTTGCAGGACAACATGTTCAATTTTGCACTGACACTGACTGCCGACCGGGAAGAAGCGAAGGATCTGTTGCAGGAGACGACGCTCCGGGTTTTGGACAACAGGGAGAAATATTACGAAAATGTCAATTTCAAGGGCTGGGTCTTCACCATCATGCACAATATCTTTGTCAACAACTACCGCAAGATTGTGAGAAGTCAGACCATCATTGATAAAACAGAAAACCTCTATCATCTGAACATGCCGCAGGACTCCGGCTTTGATACCCCTGATGGTGCCTACACCATCAAAGAGATCAACAAGGCGATCAACAGCTTCACCGATGAATACAAGGTGCCATTTTCGATGCATGTCTCCGGCTTCAAGTATGAGGAGATTGCCCGTCACCTGGAGCTGCCCATCGGTACGGTGAAGAGTCGGATCTTCTTTGCCCGCAAGCGACTACAGGAGATGCTGAAAGATTTCCGTTACTATTCGGAATGATGAAGCGACAGAATATAAATGAAAAGACCTCTTTCCCGGAAAGAGGTCTTTTCGCTTACAACAAAAGCGGTATCTTTGCTTCCGCGGAAGATGGATTGTTCCAATAAACAGGTTATACCTCCCCCAAAAGATCAGTTATGGAGATTGTATGGTTGTTGCTCTCACTTGTAATTCTTTATTTTGGTGCCGAAGGGTTGGTGTCGGGAGCTGCCTCACTGGCCAAGCGGATCGGTATCAGCCCCCTGGTGATTGGACTCACCATTGTCTCCGTGGGGACCAGTGCGCCAGAGCTGCTGGTCAGCGTGAAGGCCGCCCTCAACGGGCAGGGTGCCCTCTCTGTGGGGAACGTGCTGGGATCTAACTTCTTCAACCTGGGCATCATCCTTGGCATCTCTGCGCTGATCTACCCGCTTGCGGTGAAGCGGCAGCTGCTCAGGCTCGATGTGCCGGTGATGGTGCTTTCCTCACTGCTTTTTTTGCTCTTCTTCCACGATTCCACCATCTCCCGCCTGGAGGCGTTGATCTTCGTGCTGATCATTGTTTCCTATATCACCTATATGCTGATCACTTCGAGCAAAGAAAAACCTGCACAGAAGGGTGAAGAGGAGGATGAGATCAAGATAAGCAAGCACTGGCTGCTCGATATGCTCTTTATCGGTGTGGGAATGGCTGCGCTGGTCTATGGCTCCGACCTGCTGGTGGTGAACGCGGTGATCATTGCAGGATGGTTGGGCATGTCGGATGCATTGATCGGACTCACCATTGTCGCAGCCGGAACCAGCATGCCGGAGCTGGCTACTTCGGTGGTGGCGGCGCTCAAGAAACGTTCCGACATTGCCATTGGAAACGTGGTGGGATCCAACATTTTCAATATTTTCCTGATCCTGGGTGTCACCGGACTCATCGCACCCCTGCATACAACCGATATCAACTATGTGGATGGACTCTTTAACCTGGGCATCGGCGTGTTGCTCTGGCTCTTCATGAAGCGCAGCTCACGCATCAGACGCAGCCAGGGGGCCATCTTCCTGGGGGCTTACCTGATCTACTTCACCTACAAGCTCTTTCTTATTTAGCAACCGATAAATCTTTGGCGTGGGCCACTTTCTCAGGGAGCAGTGCCAGTTCGAGCACTTCCCTTACATCATTCACGTAGTGGAAAGTGAGTCCTTTCAGATAATCGGGCTTGATCTCCTCAATATCCTTTTTGTTTTCACTGCAGAGGATCACATCCTTGATGCCTGCCCGCTTGGCGGCAAGAATCTTTTCACGGATACCGCCCACCGGTAACACCTTGCCCCGCAGCGTGATCTCGCCGGTCATCGCCAGGTTGGGGCGTACTTTGCGTTGTGTGAATGCCGAAGCCAATGAGGTGATCATGGTGATGCCAGCCGACGGTCCATCCTTGGGGATTGCTCCCTCCGGCACATGGATATGGGTATTCCAGTTTTCAAATATTTCCGGGTCGATCGCCAGCTCCTCTGCATGTGAACGGATGTACTCCATGGCCAGCATGGCCGACTCTTTCATCACCTCGCCCAGATTACCGGTAAGCGTCAGTTTGGCTCCCTTGCCGCGGCTCAGTGAGCTCTCCACGAAGAGAATTTCTCCACCCACCGCGGTCCAGGCAAGGCCTGTTACCACCCCGGCATACTCATTCCCCTGGTAACGATCGCGGCTGTACTCTTCTACCCCCAGATATTCACGCAAATCCTGCACCTTAAGCGAACGGGGGTAGGGTTCATCAGCGGCGATATGACGCGCCACACGACGCATGATTTTGGCAATCTTCTTGTTCAGCTCGCGCACCCCTGACTCGCGGGTGTAGTTTTCAATGATGTGCTGCAGCGTGGGTTTGGGAATCGTGAACGCCCCTTTTTCGATGCCATGGTTCAGCAGTTCCTTGGGTACCAGATGGCGGTGAGCGATCTCAATCTTCTCCTCGGTAATGTACCCTCCCACGTTGATCAGCTCCATGCGGTCGAGCAGTGGCTGCGGGATGCTGTTCAGGTTGTTGGCCGTGGCAATGAAAAGCACCTTCGACAGGTCGTAATCTATGGAGAGGTAGTTGTCGTGAAACGCCATGTTCTGCTCCGGGTCAAGCACCTCGAGCAACGCGGAGGAGGGATCACCATGGAAGTCATTGCCGATCTTATCTACCTCATCGAGTACGAATACCGGGTTGGAGGTACCCGCTTTCTGGATGTTCTGGATGATGCGCCCCGGGATGGCACCGATGTAAGTGCGGCGATGGCCGCGGATCTCCGCTTCATCATGCAGTCCCCCCAACGACATCCGCACGTACTTGCGGTTCAGCGCCTCGGCAATCGACTTGCCAAGAGAGGTCTTTCCCACTCCCGGGGGCCCGTAGAGGCAGAGGATCGGCGACTTGAGGTCGCCTTTCAGCTTCAGCACCGCCAGGTGCTCGATGATCCGTTCCTTCACCTTTTCCATGCCGAAGTGGTCACGGTCCAGGATCTTCTGCGCATGTTTCAGGTTGAAATTATCTTTGGAATATTCGTTCCAGGGCAGCTCCACGATGGTCTGCAGGTAGCCGTATTGCACCGAGTAGTCGGGCGACTGTGGGTTGAGACGTTCCAGTTTCAGCAGCTCCTTCTCGAAGGTTTCCGCCACGGCGCTGCTCCATTTCTTCTTTGCCGCCTTCTTGCGAAACTCATCAATCTCAATCTGTTGGGTGTTTCCTCCCAACTCCTCCTGTATGGTCCTGATCTGCTGCTGCAGGAAGTACTCTTTCTGCTGCTTGTTGAGATCCTCCCTTGTTTTCATCTGGATATTCATCTTCAGTTCCAGAATCTGCGATTCCCGGTTGAGGATCATCAGCAAGCGATAGGCCTGCTCCTTCTCGTCACGGATGCTCAGCAGCTCCTGCTTCTCCCTGCTGTCGATAGGCAGGTTGGTACCACAGTAGCCGATTAGCATATCGGAGAATGCTTCGCTCAGGATGGTCTGTAACAGCTCCCTGGGCGGATCGCCCAACATCTGTAACATATGCACCATCGCCTCCCGGATGGAGTCCAGGATCGCTTTGTATTCCTTGTCATCTTTCTGCGCCTTGATGCTCTCTATGATCCGGTAGGTTGCTTTCATAAAGGGTGTGGTCTGTGTGAGCTCCTGCCACTCAAACCGTTTTTTTGCCTGTACGATGATGCTCAGGTTGTCGTCGGCCAGCTCGATCACGCGGATCACCTCCGCCAGTACGCCCATGCGATACAGGTCACCACCTTCAGGCTCCTCCACGGTGGCATCTTTCTGGCATACCAGGCCAATGTAACGTTGTGTCTTATCCAGCGACCGGATCAGCGCCAGTGAATTCTTCCTCCCTACAGAGATAGGCAGCGTGCTGCCGGGAAAGACAATGGTGTTGCGTAGTGGCAACAGCGGCAGCGACTCTTTCAGATCCGCTTCATCAATCTCAGTGCTACCATCGATGAAATCGCTGGCAATAAAGGAGATCACGTTGGATTCACTCTCTTCTGTGAGGATACTATTTTTTTTGAATGGATTCATATTCTTCATTTCGTTCTGTGCTGAAAACAGAAAATTGACTATATTTGTTTTCCTGTACCTTATGGCGTGACAAATTCCGTGCCAAAGAGGTATGATGATGGTGCATGATGTCAAATTCCTCTTTCCGTTTCAAGCAGTTTACCATTTATCATGACAGGTGTGCCATGAAAGTGGGTACTGATGGGGTGCTTCTCGGTGCCTGGGCATCGGTAGATCATGGTATCCATATATTGGACGTGGGCACCGGTTCGGGGTTAATAGCCCTGATGATGGCGCAGCGCTGCCCACGGGCCGTAATCACGGCCATCGATATCGACCGTGAGTGCTGCCGGCAGGCAGTTGAGAACGTGGAAGCATCTCCTTTCCACGACCGGATCGCCGTTGAGGTTTCTTCCTTTCAGCAGTTTGCTGCTGTCAGTACTGATCTTTACGATCTGATCGTCTCCAATCCCCCTTTCTTCTCCCGTTCCCTTCTTCCTCCCGATGCGGCCAGGGCACATGCCCGACATTCCGTCAGTCTTTCGCTCGATGATCTTTTGCACGGGGCGGACCGTTGCCTCTCACCGGAGGGCCGACTGGCACTGATCTTGCCTGCTGACAGGTTGCCTGAACTGCTGCAGATGTCGGAATCACGCTCTTTCTGCCTGCGAAGGCTGACGCGTGTGGTGCCTGCACCAGGAAAACCTGTTCGCAGGGTACTGGTTGAGCTTTCACGGAGTGAAGGGATGCTGGAGGAGACCCAACTGTTGATTGAGGAGTCGCGTCATCACTATACACCTGAGTTTGCAGCGCTGGTTCGCGATTTCTACCTCAACCTCTGAAAAAAAAGATGCGTAACCTGCTTGCAAGGTAGTGAAACACAAATTTTGGGCAAAAAAGCGCTCATCCTCACCCGTAAGTCACAAAATTGTAGTAATTTTGGCCTCTTAAATTCCACAATCGTGAAAGAAGTGATCACTATCAAAGACAAAGCGTTCGAGATGTTCATTGAGCAAGAGGTTATAGAACAGGGGATTAAACGTATTGCCAGCCAGATGAACGCCGACCTCGTGGGGAAGAACCCCATATTTGTGGCGGTACTCAATGGTGCTTTCATGTTCGCAGGTGAGCTGATGAAAGAGGTGACCATCCCCAGTGAAATTACTTTTGTGCGCCTGGCCTCTTACCATGGAACCACTACCACGAATAATGTAAAAGAGGTGCTTGGCCTCAACGAAAGCATCGAGGGAAGAAGTGTTGTGATCGTTGAAGATATTGTTGACAGTGGTAACACCATGGTCTCACTCCTGGAGCAGATGAAAACGCATCGTCCCGGTGATGTCCGGATTGCGACCCTGCTTTTCAAGCCTGCTGCACTGAGACAAAAGCTTCATCTCGATTATGTTGCTCTGGAAATACCCAACGACTTTATTGTTGGCTATGGTCTTGATTATGATGGTTACGGCAGAAATCTGAAGGATATTTATAAAATGAAATAGAGCGCTGCCTGACGCACTTTATAAAAGAATGTGAAATCCGCATCGAATAGGAGAGAGAACCATTAATAAATCTATTTTTCCTAATTTTATCCCTGAAAAAGGAGGTGATAAAAAAAAAATGCCTATTTTTGCATGAGAAGCAGACTTGTAACAAAAAAAAGAAGTAGATAAAAAAATTTCAAAAATGGACAAAGATGAAGTAAAAAAATCGCCAAAAGCGAATTTGGAAGTGCATCGAAGCACCTTTTTCCTAATGGGATTCGTGGTGGGACTTTCACTTCTTTTCTTCGCTTTTGAATGGTCCACACGAACCAGAAAACTGGACGAAACTGTCATCGTACAGGATGTGTTGGCCGAAGAAGAAATTGAGATTACTCGTCGCGAGCCCACTCCTCCCCCTCCCCCTCCCCCTCCGGAACCAGAAACGCCTGAGATCATTGAGGTGGTAGAGGAGAAGGTGGAAACGAGGCTGGAGATCAAGACGGAAGATGACCAGTCACAAAGACAGCTACAGACCTATGTGCCACCCCCACCTCCAAAGCCCAAGGAGGAAGAGGTGACCGAAGAGATCTTCGTGGTGGTGGAGAACCAACCTGAATTCCCGGGTGGCAATGCTGCCATGATGAAGTTCCTCAGCGACAACATCAAGTATCCGGTGATTGCACAGGAAAATGGCATCCAGGGTCGTGTGATCTGTAACTTCGTGGTGGAAAAGGATGGTAGTATTACCGACGTGCAGGTGGTGCGTGGTGTGGACCCCTCCCTTGACAGGGAAGCGGTGAGGGTGATCCAGATGATGCCCCGCTGGAAACCTGGTAGACAGCGTGGACAGGCAGTACGTGTCCGTTTCACCTTGCCAGTGGTATTCCGCCTTCAGAACTGATAAGAGACATTCTAAGCGAGAAGCTGCTTTTGTGATACAGAAGCAGCTTTTTTTACTCTTACTCACCTTAATCCATGCCAATCGTCATGAATGATAAGATTATACTGTTTGAAAAGAAGATCAGAGAAGCGATCGGAGCAGTATTGCATCAGGAGGAGCCCGATACCCTCTTTGCCCCTGTTCGTTATATCCTTTCCATCGGTGGCAAACGCGTTCGCCCCTTGCTTACCCTCCTTGCTGCCGACATGTTTGGCGCTGATCCGGAGATCGCCTTGGAACCGGCCCTGGCAGTGGAGATCTTTCACAACTTCTCACTGTTACACGACGATCTGATGGATCATGCCGATCTGCGACGCGGCATGCCCACAGTGCATTGTAAATGGAATGTCAACAGTGCTATTCTGTCGGGCGATGCCATGATGATTGAGTCTTACCGTCATGTGACAAAGGTGCCGTCACACCTCCTTCCGCAGGTGCTTGATGTTTTCTCCAACATGGCAATGGATATCTGTAAAGGGCAGCAGTATGACATGGATTTTGAATCGCGGCTTGATGTCACTGAAGCTGATTATCTCGAAATGATCCGTCTCAAGACAGCTGTGTTGTTAGGCAGTGCGCTCAAAATTGGCGCAATCGTGGCAAAGGCTTCACCCCACGACGCGGAGTTGCTTTATGACTACGGCATTCATATCGGCCTTGCTTTTCAACTGAAAGATGACCTGCTGGATGTTTATGGAGATCCGCTGACTTTCGGGAAAAAAATTGGAGGAGACATCCTGGCCAATAAGAAGACTTTCCTTCTGATTAAAGCACTCAGTAAAGCCGATGAGGTACAACGGGCAGCACTTGAGAGATGGATTACCGCAACCGATTATGATCCTGAGGAGAAGATCAACTTTGTTAAAAATATCTATGATCAATTAAATTTGAAAATTATTGCTGAGAATCTGATTGAAAAGTACTACCTTGCATCTTTGGATCTGCTCTCCTCCGTGGGGGTGGCAGATAATCGGAAAAAGGATTTATGCTGGTTGTCGGAGAACCTGATGTACCGGGAAAAATAACAAAAAGATGCAACAAAGGGAATGCCCTATCGTAGATTACCCAATACGGACAATGCACGCATCAAGGCACTGCATACATTGATAGAGAAAGCTGCAGAAACCGACTTTCAACAATTACCCCTCTCACCGGCGCTGCTTACCGAAGCGCAAGAGGTGTTGACCAGGCTGGAGCGATTGTCGGCTCGTTATCAGCAGATGTACACCTTACAGGTAAAGGCCAACAAGCAGTTTCTCGTAAAGATGAAGAATGTTCGCATGTACCTCTCTCACTTTGTACAGGTTTTGTATCTCTCTGTCATCCGTGCCGAGATCAAGGAAGAGCAGCTGGCATATTACGGACTGGGGAGTGAGAAGTTGGTCGTACCCGATATGACCACCCATGAACAGATTCTCTCCTGGGGGGAGAAGATTATCGAGGGTGAAAACGAACGTATCTCCCGGGGTGGGGTGCCCATCTACAACCCCTCCATCGCCAAAGTTAAAGTGATGTATTCGCTTTTCAGGGAGGCTTACCAGAACCAGCTGCTGCATAAGAAAGCAACGAATCGTATCCTAGGGGAGATCACTGATTACAGGGAGACGGCCGATCAGCTGATTTGTCGGATTTGGGATGAAGTAGAGACAAGCCATATGGAGCTGCCTGCTGAAAAACGTCTGGAACTGAACCGCCGGTATGGCATTGTTTACTATTACAGGAAAGGAGAAATGGTGGAATGATGCTGATTGACACCCATGCTCATCTTTTCCTCGAGGAGTTTCAACCAGATTTTGCTGATGTGTTGTCAAGAGCAGCCACCAGCGGTGTGGGGAAGATATTGCTTCCCAACATTGATGAGACCACAATTGCAGCTCTCAGGACCGCGGTTACACAGAATCCCGGTTTTCTTTTCCCGATGATAGGACTTCACCCTACCAGTGTCACAAAAGAGTGGCAGAGACAGTTAGAGGTGATCGCCGGTGAATGGGATAACGAATGTTATGTAGCGGTAGGGGAGATTGGTGTCGATCTCTACTGGGACAGCTCCCTCCGTGAGGAGCAATTGCACGTGTTTGAAGAGCAGCTGAAATGGAGCATTGAGCATGATCTGCCGGTAGCCATTCATTGCAGAAATGCGCTCGATGAGGTGATTCGCGGCATCAAACGGGTGGGCAGTAATCGCCTCCGGGGTGTTTTTCATAGCTTTGGTGGATCGAAACAGGATTTGCAGCAGATTCTCGACCTGAAGAATTTCATGGTAGGAATCAATGGTGTGGTCACATTTAAAAATTCCGGCCTGGCTGAAACCCTTGCCGATTGTCCAAGAGAAAAGGTGATTCTTGAGACCGATGCACCTTACCTGGCACCGGTACCCCATCGAGGCAAGCGAAATGAGTCATCCTTTATCTCTTTTGTCGCACAAAAACTGGCACTCATCTGGCAGGTGAGCGAGCAGGAGGTGGCAGCTCTCACCACACGAAATGCCATCCGCCTTTTTAGCCGGATAAACGATATTGAGCCCTTTGTTGGCGGAAAATGACAGTGTAAGAACCTTTTATTAAAATTAATTCTGATCAGAGTAGCATATGATTGATAAATTCAGTAATTTTGCCCACCAAATGGGATGCGAATAAAATATTTTTTGTAATTTGCACCCGTTTTTGGAAAAGAGTCCAAAGGGAGAGATGCTCGAGTGGTTGAAGAGGCACGCCTGGAAAGCGTGTATGCGCCAAAAGTGTATCGCGGGTTCGAATCCCGCTCTCTCCGCAAGTTTTTATGTAAAAAAGAGATAGATTTATTCATCAGTCTGTTGCACAGAAAACCCAATTAAACAACACGTAATACACAAAACAACTAAAAGATCATTAATCAAAAATTTGAACGCACAATGAAAAAGTTATTTGCAATTTTAGCAATCTTCGGAATGATGTCCGTGGGATTGTCATCGGTTCTTTTGGCGCAAGACACAACTTCCCAGGTACCAACAGAAGAGGTTGTTTCTGCACCTGTTGAAACCGCTTCTGCGGCAGTTGAGGAAACATCCAATGGTGGATTTCATCAGGCGCTGAAGACAAAATTCATAGAAGGTGGTGCCAGCTTTATGAGCTTGATCATGATTGCTTTGATCCTCGGTCTGGCTTTCTGCCTTGAAAGAATTATCTATCTCAGTCTGGCTGATGTGGATCCCGATTCTTTGCTCGACAAAGTGGGCGACGCATTGGATAGAGGTGATATAGAGGCGGCCAAGGATATCGCCCGCAACACCAGAGGACCTGTTGCATCGATCGTTTACCAGGGTATGCTTCGTCTGGACCAGGGTCCCGACGTGGTAGAACGTTCCATCGTCTCTTATGGTGGTGTTCAGTCTGGTCTGCTGGAGCGAAACCTCTCCTGGATCACCCTCTTCATCGCCATTGCCCCTTCACTCGGATTCCTTGGTACGGTAATAGGTATGGTACAGGCTTTCGACGATATCCAGAGAGCAGGTGACATGAGCCCGACGATTGTAGCCGGCGGTATGAAGGTAGCCCTTATCACCACAGTAGGTGGTCTGATCGTGGCTCTGATCCTGCAGGTGATCTACAACTATATCCTCAGTAAGATGGAAGGCATCCTCAACAAGATGGAAGATGCTTCGATCAAATTCCTGGATATGGTGATCAAATACAACGTTAAATACAAAAACTTGTAAGAAATATGGCTGTTACGAAAATTCACAGAACCTCCAAGACCGCTCTCATTATAGGTGTCCTGATATCTATAGGGGTGATGGCGTTGTTCTACCTGGGAGGGCAGGTACCGGGGCATGAAAAGATTGCTGCCGACATGAGTCAGCCCAGGTTTACTGACCTGGTATTGTATTGGGGCTATTTCCTCCTGGGGATTACCATCGTGGTGCTTTTACTCTTTGCACTCACCTCTTTCATCAAACAGTTGAAAGAGAGTCCCCGAAAAGCATTGGGCGGATTGCTCGCGGTGGTGGGTATTGCAGCGCTGTTGCTGATCACCTATTCGATCGGTGATGGTACACGGCTCAATATCCCCGGTTACGATGGGCCCGACAACAGACCGGCGACATTGAAACTGACCGATATGTGGCTTTATAGCTCCTATGTCTTACTCGCGCTCACGTTTCTTGCTATTTTGATACTGCCCCTTTTCAAAAGAAAAGCCTAACCGGCAGCGAGAACATTAAAAAGAAAGGTTTATTTTATGGCAAAAACATCTAGAAAAGTTCCGGCACTCAACGCAAGTTCAATGGCGGACATTTCTTTCCTGTTGCTGACTTTCTTCCTGTTGGTATCCAATATGGACGTAGATTCCGGGTTGGCTCGCCGTTTACCACCACCACCACAAAGCGAGGAACAGACTTCGCAAGAGGTGCAGCGCAGAAACCTGTTGGTGGTACTGGTGAACTCCCGGAACGAGACCATGGTACAGAACCAGATGAGCAGTGAATGGTACGCTACAGTGGAAGAGTTGCGTGGAGCAGGAGGGAAAGTTCCTTTAAAAGATAAAGTAAAGGAATTTGTACTCAACACTTCAAACAGTGAACAGCTTCCGGAATTGACAGAGAAAGATTTTGGTCCGCCCATCGGCATCGTGCCGGTAACGGATCAGCATGTGATTTCCATTCAGAACGATGCCACCACCAGCTACAAGATGTATATCGCTGTACAGAACGAGGTCGTGCGTGCCTACAATGAGCTGAGAGAGGAAGGAGCCCGGAAATATTTCAACACCTCATACGATGAGTTGACAGAAGATCAGAAGAATCAGATCAACGATCTCTATCCTCAGCGTATTTCTGAGGCAGAACCCAAAAACTACGGAGGACAATAACATGGGAAAATTTAATAAGGGTGGAAAGAAAGAGATGCCTGCATTGAACTCTTCGTCGATGCCCGATATTGTATTCGCCATTCTGTTCTTCTTTATGGTGACCACCACCATGCGTTCTGAGACGCTGATGGTGCGGATAAAACTGCCCACAGCGTCCGAAGTACAGAAACTGGAGAAGAAGTCACTGGTGACCTATATCAATATCGGTCCCCCGATGGATGAACGTCTGGGAACCGGTACGCGGATGCAGCTGAACGACCGGTTCGCGGAGGTGTCGGAGATTCAGGATTACATCGCCCAGGAAAAGGCGAGTATGAATGAAGCTGATCAACCGTTGATGACTGTATCGATCAAGGCCGATGAGGAGACACGTATGCAATACATCACCGATGTGAAGCAGGCGCTGCGACAGGCCTATGCGCTGAAGATCAGCTATTCTGCCCGTCAGGGCCAGAATCAATAGGCGCTCACTGACCATGAAAAAAACCGAATCACTACCCGTGGTTCGGTTTTTTTTGTGGTTTCATCCCTGGCTGTTACCTTTTGCCCCGCCTGTTACCTGCCCATTCCATCACATTGGCCGGTGGACGTCCTGCAAGCAACTCCTGCTTCATAAAATCCATGTAGGGTGCCACATGTTTATAATACCGATAATATCCGCTGCAGAGATAGTTTAACCCTTTGTTGCCATACTTGTCACGGATAAACCGGTTCTTGGGACACTCTCCGTAACAGGTGAAGAGCATGTCGCATTCGCGGCATTGTTGCGGTAGGGTGTCGAACTTGTCATTGCCGAAGGTGAGTTGTTGCTCCGAGTACATGAGCGATGCGAGTGGAGTGCTGTAGATATTCCCCAGTTTGTATTCAGGAAAGACGAAGTGGTCGCACGAATAGACATCTCCGTTGAACTCCATCACACCTGCATGACCACATCTCTTTGCCATGGTACAAACACCCGGCTGCTCGCCAACCCAATTAGCCAGCGTTGCATCGAAGATCTGAATAAAAAACTTACCCACATCCTCCTTGATCCATTCATCAAAAAGATCGCAGAGGAACTTTCCCCACTTATCTGCAGGCACCGTAAAGGGTGCCAGTTCCACCTTCTCTTCATTATCTGCTGCCGTGGCCAGCTTTAGCGGTGAATCTGTTTTGCGGATCCGCTCCACGATGGGGGTGAACTGAATGTAACGGCAGTCGATCTCCTTGAAGAAGTGATAGAACTCCAGCGGGTAATCCACGTTGTAGTCGTTCACCACCGCCAGGCAGTTGAACTCCACCCCATGCTTTTTCAGTAGATTGATACCCCGCATGACCCGGTGAAAGGAGGGCCGTCCCATCTTGTCAAGACGGTACTCATCGTGAAACTCCTGAGGTCCGTCGATCGATATTCCCACCAGGAAGTTATTCTCCTTGAAGAAGGCACACCACTCATCGTTCAGCAGTGTCCCGTTGGTCTGTATCGAGTTATCGATCTGGCGCCCACCGGCATATTTTTTTTGAAACGCAAGCGCTTTTTTGTAGAATGAGAGGGGGCGCATCAACGTCTCACCGCCATGCCAGGTGAACATCACCTGTGGCTGAGTCTGTGATTCAATGTATTGTTTGGTGAACCGTTCGAGGAGCTCTTCGCTCATCACCTGGTTGTTCTTCTTTGGAAAGAGATTCGCCTTTTCCAGATAGTAGCAGTAGTCGCAGTTGAGATTGCACTTGGACCCTACCGGCTTCAGCATCACGTACATCGGTTTGGCGAAAGGGGCAAATGTTGACATATCGATTTTATTTATGATCCAAAGATAAACAATTCATCCGGAAAATCGGTTTAGCTGATAACTTAAAAACAAATATTGAACCATGTGACCTCAATTGGAAAAGCTGTTTGGGTTACAAAATAATTTCACAAAGTATGCGTAAGAAAGAAGAACTTTTACAACTGGGATGGTTGATTTTGAGAGCGGGGATCGGTATTTCCATCTTCCTGCATGGCATACCCAAGCTGACAGGTGGTGTAGAGATGTGGACATACATCGGAGGCAGTATGTCGATCTTTGGAATCAATTTTGCACCTGCTTTCTGGGGGTTCCTGGCAGCAGTAGCTGAAGCAATAGGGGGCGCACTGTTTGCCCTTGGACTCTTGTTTCGTCCTGCCGCCTTGATGCTGACCGGTACCATGGTGGTGGCACTGGCTACACACCTGGCTGCCGGCGATGATTTCATGGTGTTTGGACATGCCCTCGATCTGTTGATTGTCTTTACCGGAGCCATCCTGATCGGTGCCGGCCGCTACTCGCTCGACGCCAGACTTTTGCCTAAGCTGGCATAAGTGAACAGCTCATCCTGTGAACAACAAACCCCTTCACCAATCACGGTAGAAGGGGTTTTATTGTTATGACATAAAAAAAGGGTAAGCGATCTATATCGCGCCGCTACAACCAAATACCCTTGCTTCGGTCAAGACCTGGGGGATTCAATGGGAGCTGGCCGTATAGGACTTACCCTCGTGCAAAGATACAGCTTTTTATTTAGATACAAAAGGATGAAATTGATTTTTGCGTTTCAGCCCCTTTTTTTATCTTTGTACGAATAACAATCCTTTAACGCGGAAAAAATCATATCAAGAGATCATGATGGATATAGTAGACCGGTTTATCAAGTATGCACGCATCGATACGCAATCGGATGAAAACAGCACACAGACTCCCAGTACGCAGAAACAGTTCAACCTGGCCAGGGAGGTAGAGAAAGAAGCCCTCGGGATGGGACTCACCGATGTGAATCTCGACGACAACTGTTACCTGATGGCTACCCTGCCCTCCAACACACAGAAAGAGGTGCCGGTGATCGGTTTCATTGCCCACTTTGATACCAGCCCGGATATGAGCGGAGCAAACGTGAACCCACGCATCGTAAAAGCCTATGACGGCGAGGATATCCTTCTCAATAAGGTGAATAACCTGGTACTTTCACCCTCTGACTTCCCGGAGTTACTGCACCACAAGGGGGAGGATCTGATTGTCACCGACGGGAACACACTGCTGGGAGCAGACGATAAAGCAGGTATCGCGGAGATCATGACCGCCATGCAGTATCTGGTTGATCACCCTGAGATTGAACACGGAACAATACGCATTGCTTTCACCCCCGACGAGGAGATTGGCAGAGGTGCCGATAAGTTTGATGTCGCTAAATTCGGTGCTCAGTGGGCCTACACGATGGATGGCAGTGAGCTGGGTGAGCTGGAGTATGAGAACTTCAACGCCGCCTCAGCGAAGATAGCGATCCGGGGGCGTAACGTGCATCCCGGATATGCAAAGGGTAAGATGATCAATGCCCTCCATGTCGCCAATGAGCTGGTGTCACTGTTGCCCGAGCAGGAACGGCCAGAGCAGACCGAGGGCTATGAAGGATTCTTCCATCTGATCGGCATTAACGGTACAGTGGATGAGGCGATGGTCTCTTTCATCATCCGTGATCACGACAGAGTGAAATTCGAGTCGCGAAAGCAGCTGATGAATGATCTGGTGGAGCGACTGAATGGTCAGTACGAAAACCGTTTGTCACTGGAAATGAAAGATCAGTACTACAACATGAAGGAGAAAGTGGAGCCGATGATGTTTGTTGTAGATTATGCCTCCCGGGCCATGGAGTCGGTTGGCATAAAGCCAGACATCAAGCCGATTCGCGGTGGTACCGACGGTGCCCGTCTCTCTTTCATGGGACTTCCCTGTCCAAACATCTTTGCCGGCGGGATGAATTTTCACGGTCGCTATGAATTCCTGCCCGTTCCATCACTCCGGAAAGCTGCAGAGGTGATTGTGAAAATTGCAGAGCTGGTTGCCAAAGAGGCATCACTGTAAAATAAATGAAATCCGATACAAATATGAAGACAACGCCTTTTACCGATCTGCACATTGCTTTGGGCGCAAAGATGCATGAGTTTGCAGGCTACAACATGCCCATCGAGTATTCAGGGATTATAGATGAACATCTCACGGTGGTGAATGCAGTGGGTGTGTTTGATGTGTCGCACATGGGTGAGTTTTGGGTGAAAGGTCCCCAGGCACTTTCTTTCCTGCAGATGATTGCCAGCAACGATGCTTCACGGTTGCAGCCCGGAAAGGCTCAATACAGCTGTTTTGTGAATGAGCAGGGTGGAATTGTGGACGATTTCATCGTTTATCAATACGAACCGGAGAAATACCTCCTGGTGGTTAACGCCGCGAATATTGATAAAGATTGGGAGTGGTGCATACAACACAATCGGATGGGGGCTGAACTGGAGAACGCATCCGACCATATGGCGCAATTGGCCGTGCAGGGACCCCGTGCCCTGGAGACGATGCAGAAACTCACCACAGCTGATCTCTCATCCATCCCTTACTATTCATTCGTTACTGCCCGTTTCGCCGGTGTGGAGAATGTCATCATTTCCAATACAGGATATACCGGTGCCGGTGGCTTCGAACTGTATTTCTATCCCGAAGAAGGGAAAAAGATATGGGATGCACTCTTCGATGCGGGAGCACCCTTTGGCATCAAGCCGGTAGGTTTGGGCGCACGTGATACCCTCCGCCTGGAGATGGGCTTCTGCCTCTACGGCAATGATCTGGACGATTCCACCACTCCCCTGCAGGCTGGATTGGGATGGATCACCCGGTTCACCCCGGAGAAACCGTTCATTGGACGTGAGGTCCTGGAGAGAGAGAAAGTAGAGGGTGTCTCCCGCAAGCTATCCTGTTTTCAGCTGACCGATAAAGGAATACCCCGTCAGGGTTATGAGATAACAAACAGTGATGGACAACCGATCGGGGTGGTCACCTCGGGAACCCTCTCCCCTGTGTTGAAAACAGGAATTGGCATGGGATACCTGAAACCGGCGTATGCTACCCCCGGTTCAGAGATTTTCGTGAGCGTGCGCAACAGAATGCTGAAAGCGGTGGTGGTGAAGCCCCCATTCCGGAAATAATTTGGTGATTCATACCCTTTTTTCACGAAATAGCCCTATTTTTGTGATCTGATACTACACGTAACGGGCCACAGTTGTGTACGAATCGCTCCCATATGGCAAAAAAAGCGAAGATAGCTCAGAATGTATTTTTCTTGCTCGGTGCCCTGGCACTGGGCTTCATGATATATAAAACCGGGATCGACAATATCCTGCATGATATCCGCCAGACCGGCTGGTGGTTCATCCTTATCATCGGACTCTGGGTGCCGGTTTACCTGCTCAACACCTACTCTTTCTACATCATCCTGCAGGATGGAAGTGAGGAGACAAAGAATATCGGCTTCCTGCGACTATTCAAGCTGGTGATCAGCGGTTTTGCCATCAACTATATCACCCCTTTCGGATTGATGGGCGGCGAACCCTATAAGATCATCGAGTTGCAGTCCACTCTCGGTATTCAGCGGGCTACCTCATCTGTGCTACTCTCCACCATGATGCACTTTGTCTCTCACTTCATCTTCTGGATGGTTTCCATTCCTCTGCTCCTTTTTTTGGTGCCGGTACTCTCTGATGTGGTGGAGCTGGGTATGATCCTCTCCACTGCCACCTCTTTCTTTCTGCTGTTTTGGGCTTACAGGGTTTATACCCGGGGTGGGGTAGACAGGGCGATGATGCTGGGTGGTAGGCTTCCTTTTATCGGGAAAAGCCTGAGGGCATACCGCAGAAATAATCAGGAGAAGATTGACCAGATGGATTCACTGATCGCCGATCTTTACCGCAACCGCAAAAAGGATTTTATACTCTCGCTCTCACTGGAGGTTTTTACCCGTTTCTTTCTGTGCCTGGAGGTGATCCTGATGATGCAGGCTGTGGGTCATCCAATTACCTTTGGACAGAGTGTGCTGATTGAGTCGATCCAGTCACTGATCGGGAACATTCTCTTTTTTATGCCCATGCAGATGGGTTCCCGCGAAGGGGGCATCGTCATCGTCTTCGGCATCCTCTCGCTACCGCTCTCTTATGGTGTCTTTGTGAGTCTCTGCAAGCGTATCCGGGAGATTTTCTGGACGTTGGTGGGCATCCTGCTGATCAAGGTGAAGAGATAATAACCCGGGAACCGTCAGGCGTAGATCATCTTTTTTCCTGCCAGCAGGGTATTCCTGAGCAGTGAGACGATGGTCATCGGTCCCACACCACCCGGTACGGGGGTGATCCAGGAGCATTTGGGTGCCACTTCGTTAAACGCCACGTCGCCCGTCAGCTTGAAGCCCGACTTGGTCTGGTCGCTCGGTACCCGCGTAGTGCCCACGTCGATCACCACGGCTCCCTCTTTTACCATATCCCCCCGCAGAAATTCCGGAACGCCGAGGGCTGCGATGATGATGTCGGCCTGCAGGCAGATCTCTTTGATGTTTTGGGTGCGGCTGTGGCAGACTGTGACGGTGCAGTCGCCGGGATAACCTTTTCGCATCATCAGCATCGATACCGGTTTGCCGACGATGTTGCTGCGCCCCAACACCACACAGTGCTTCCCTTTGGTTTCTATGTTGTATCTCCGCAGCAGCTCAATGATCCCGGCCGGCGTAGCCGAGAGAAAGCAGGGCATGCCGAGCGACATACGTCCCACGTTTACCGGATGAAAGCCGTCTACGTCTTTTCGGTAATCGATGGCTTCGGTAATTTTCTCTTCGGAAATATGCCCGGGTAAAGGCAATTGAACGATAAAACCGTCTATATCGGCATCTTTGTTCAAACGCTCCACGCAAGCGAGCAGCTCTTTTTCGGTCACATCCTCCTCATAACGGATGAGGGTCGATTTGAATCCCACCTCTTCACAGGCGCGTACTTTGTTGGCCACGTAGGTCTCGCTGCCGCCGTCATGACCCACCAGCACCGCTGCCAGGTGGGGTGTTTTGCCTCCGGCAGCTTTTATCTGTGCCACCTCCTGGGCAATCTCTCTCTTTATCTCGGCAGCTGTTGCCTTTCCATCGATCAGTTTCATTATCTTCTTTGAAGGTTACGCATCGCCTGTTTTCCGCCACCTGTGGTCATCATCCGCATCATCTTGCGGGTCTCGTCGAACTGCTTGATCAGTTTATTCACCTCCTGTACGTTGGTGCCGCTTCCCCTGGCGATGCGTGCACGGCGGCTTCCGTTCAGGATCTCAGGGTTGCTGCGCTCTGCAGGTGTCATGGAGCGGATAATCGCTTCAATACCTTTGAACGCATCGTCGTCGATGTCCAGGTCTTTGATCTGTTTGCCGACCCCGGGAATCATGGAGGCCAGGTCCTTCAGGTTACCCATCTTCTTGATTTGCTGAATCTGCGCGATGAAGTCGTTGAAGTCGAACTGGTTCTTCGCTATCTTCTTCTGCAGGCGGCGTGCCTCCTCTTCGTCATACTGCTCCTGCGCCTTCTCCACGAGGGAGACAATGTCGCCCATCCCCAGGATACGGTCGGCCATACGTTCGGGATGGAAGACATCTATCGCGTCCGGTTTCTCACCCGTACCGACAAACTTGATGGGCTTGTTGACCACTGAACGTATCGATAGTGCTGCACCGCCGCGGGTATCGCCGTCGAGTTTGGTGAGCACCACGCCGTTGAAGTCGAGTCGCTGGTTAAATTCTTTGGCTGTGTTTACGGCATCCTGACCGGTCATCGCATCCACCACGAACAGGATCTCCTGCGGATTGACCGCCTTCTTGATTGATTCGATCTCATCCATCATCTGCTCGTCGATGGCCAGACGTCCGGCAGTGTCGATAATTACCAGATCCTTTCCGTGCTGACGGGCATACTGTATGGCGTTTTGCGCAATCTTTACCGGATGCTTGTTTTCCTCTTCCGCGTACACCGGCACGCCGATCTGTTCTCCCAGCACTTTTAACTGTTCAATGGCTGCAGGACGATAGACATCCGCCGCAACCAGCAACGGATTTTTGCCCCGTTTGCTTTTGAGCATATGGGCCAGTTTGCCGGAAAAAGTGGTCTTTCCCGATCCCTGTAACCCGGCCATGAGAATGACTGCCGGAGAACCTTTGATGTTGATATCGACAGCCGTACCCCCCATCAGGGCTGCCAGCTCATCGTGCACGATCTTCACCATCATCTGTTCCGGTTTCACGGCATTGAGCACATCCTGACCCAGCGCTTTCTGTTTGACGGTCTCGGTAAATTCCTTGGCGGTCTTGTAGTTCACGTCGGCATCGAGCAAGGCACGACGCACCTCCTTCAAGGTCTCGGCTACATTTATTTCGGTAATCCTGCCCTGACCCTTCAGTATCTTAAACGACCTCTCCAGTCTGTCACTTAAATTTTCAAACATAGTTTCTTACAGCGTTTTGTGATTGGAAGACAAAGATAACGAAAAAAACAATAACCTGTTCTTCCTATCAAATTGCATAGTTTTTATATCATTTAAATGATTCCGGGTGTGAAAAAAAATGCGTAAGTTTGTCAATCATAATCAAACAGATACCATTCAACCGATGAGAAATAAATTGATGCTGCTGCTTTTGCTGACTACCGTAACGCTTCCCTTTTATGCCGGGCAGTCTGCCTCTGTTTTACCGGTCAATCTGCTGTGTGAGTATCTTACCAGGCCGAGTGGGCTGGATGTGAGACATCCCCGTTTTAGCTGGACACTGGATGCGGTCAACCCAAACGAGTATGGTCAGTGTCAGACGGCTTACCGTATCCTGGTGAGCAGCAGGCACGAACTACTGGAACAACAAAAAGGGGATATGTGGGATTCCGGATGGGTTGATGCGGATAAGATGCAACTGATAGCCTACGAGGGAGACGACCTCCAGTCGGACCACGACTATTACTGGAAGGTGGCAGTACAAGATGAAAAAGGACGCATATCGGCCTATAGCCAGGTGTCACAATGGAGCACCGGGCTCTTTTCGGACGATGAGTGGACGGCGAAGTGGATCGGTACGGGCGAGGCTTACGATCCTGCCGAGGGTCCCAACAAGATGTACGATCCCTGGTTCAGGAAAACGTTCGAGCTGAAAGAGAAGCCCGCCAAAGCGACCCTGTTTGTCGCTTCAGTGGGCTACCATGAAGTGTATGTGAACGGCGTGAAGATTGGAGATCATGTGCTGGCACCGGCCGTGACCGATCATACACGGCGGGCTCGTTACATCGCCTATGAGCTTGCGCCGGCACTCACCACGGGTACCAACGTGATTACGCTCTGGCTGGGCACCTCCTGGTCTATCTTCGCACCCTATGCCACGGCAGACAAGCCACGCGCACCGCTGGTGATTGCCCAGGCTGACCTCTATGATGACGACAACAGGATCATGACCAGGATCACGACCGATGCATCCTGGAAAACGCATCCCAGTCCCAATAAGTTGATCGGCAACTGGGGCTTTGGCGTGGGCGGTTATGGGGGCGAGATATGGGATGCAGGCAAAGAGATCAGTGGATGGAACCTGCCCACCCTGGATGACCGCAACTGGCCACAGGCCACAGTATATACCCCTGCCTTAAAGATCTCTGCCCAACAGGTAGAGCCCAATATAGGGCTCGACGAGATTCAGCCTGTCGCTGTTGAATCGCTTCCCGACGGCAGCTGGCGTGTGGATATGGGGGTCAACTATGCCGGGTGGACCCGTATCCCGGTGAAGGGCTCCCCCGGAGATACCATCCATTTTCTCTTCTCGGAACGGGAACAGGAGACGATCACCTTCGGCCTGATGAACCAGTTTGTGATTGGCCCGTCGGGGAAAGGCATCTTTGAGAACCGGTTCAACTACAGCTCGGGAAGATGGATTACCATCAAGGGATTGAAAGAGCCCCCGCGCAGGGAGGAGATCAGCGGATGGGTTGTCCGTACCGGTTATGCGGATGCCACCCGGTTTGAATGTTCCGATCCGCTGCAGAACTGGATCTACAACACTGTTGGCTGGACCTTCGAGAACCTCTCGTTGGGCGGATATGTTGTCGACTGTCCGCAACGGGAGCGTTTCGGGTATGGGGGTGATGCACATGCCACCTCAGAGACCGGCCTGCTTAACTACAAGCTGGGTGCTTTCTACACCAAGTGGCTGGAGGACTGGCGCGATGTGCAGGGTACCGAGCCGATGGTGGGTAACATGAACGATCCGCAGTGGGCGCGCAAACAGGTAGGAAGCGGGCGACAGCTGGGCGGGGGCATCCTGCCGCAGTCAGCCCCTACCTATCATGGTGGCGGTGGCCCTGCCTGGGGTGGCATTGTGGTGACATTACCCTGGTTCCTTTACGAGTATCAGGGTGATACGCGGGTGCTGGAAGAGAACTTTACAATGATTCGCGGTTGGCTGGCGTTTCTGGACACTCATGTTGAAAATGATTTGCTGAAACGGTACGGCGGACCGTGGGATTTCCTGGGTGACTGGCTCTGGCCGGGAGCCACGGCACAGGGGATGAACAACAACTCCGAGGAGAATCTCTTTTTCAACAATTGTTATTGGGTCTATAACCTGAAGACAGCGGCAAAGATTGGCCGGGTGATCGGTAGAACAGATGAGGCAGTCCGTTGGGAAGAACAGGCAGCTCGATCAGCGGCTTCACTGCACGAAAAATATTATCATCCCGATGATCATAGCTACTCCGACAAATCGATGCGGAGCCTGGCGGCTGCCCTTTATGGAGATATTATGCCCGATACACTGCGTGAGAAGGTGATGAAACGGCTCGAAAAGGAGATCCTGGTACACCAGAAGGGACACATTGATGTGGGCATCACCGGCGGGGCGATGCTTTTTAAAGTATTGCGTGAAGAGGGACGTGACGATCTCATATACGCCATGACAGCACAAACCACCTACCCCGGCTGGGGTTTTATGCGGGAAAACGGAGCGACCACCATCTGGGAGATGTGGGAGAAGGATCTGCCGGGTCACTCGCTCCTGCACAGCTCCTACCTCTACCCGGGTGCCTGGTACATCGATGGGGTGGCGGGTATCCGGAAGCGCGAACCGGGTTTCCGGAAATTTGACATCCGTCTCCCAAAACTCACCGAAACAGAGATGCAGTGGGCCCGGGCTTCATTCGATTCACCTGCCGGGATGATCACCTCCTCCTGGAAACGGGATCACGGAAAGGCCGAAATAGACCTGACCGTCCCCCCCAACTGCACGGCCACGGTTTACTTTCCTGATGAACCTGGAAAAATCATCCATGAGTCATCGGGTTTTGCAAAAAAAATTGGCGTGAAAGAGGGATATCTCCTTTTTGAGGTTCCGGCAGGGAGGTATCACTTCTTCCATTAAGATTACGGATAAACATAAACAAAAAAACATGAAACGGATTTTTTTTATCGGATGGACATTGGTCATGCTCATGACCGCTTGTAAGGGTATCCACACTGAGGTGGTATTCCCGAAAGTTGAGATGCAGGAAAACCCGGAAGGGTTAGCCACCCTGAACCCCCGTTTTTCCTGGCAGTTAGCATCGACGATGAATGACCTGGTACAACAATCCTATCAGATACAGGTCGCAGCATCGGAAGATGCTTTCAATAAAGAAGAGGAACGGATCTGGGATTCAGGGATGGTGCAGGATGATCAGTCGGTGCTGATCCCCTATGCGGGAGATGAACTTTTATCAGGAGAAACCTACTATTGGCGTGTGAAGGTAGTCACCAACCAGGGTGAAACAGCCTGGAGTGATGTGCAACACTGGAGCATGGCACTGTTGGATCAATCAGAATGGCAGGCAAAGTGGATTGGTGAAGATGCACTCTCCAACCCGGGAGAGACTGCCGAGGGAAACACACGGCTTGCAGCCCGCTATCTGCGGAAGCCCTTCACAACCAGTAAGGAGGTTAAACGCGCCATGCTCTATATCTCGGGACTCGGCAGCTATGAGGCTTACCTGAACGGTCAACGGGTATCGGACGATGTTTTCGCACCTACGGTCTCCTGGTATCCCGAACGGGTCTATTACAACGTCTATCCTGTGACGTCGCTGCTGCAAAAAGAAGATAATCTGTTGGGCGTGAAATTAGGGAACGGCCGTTTTTTCGGGATGCGGGGATCTGATACGCAGGTGTTTGGCTTACCCCGCCTGCTGGCGCAACTGAAAATTGAATACAACGATGGCACATCGGAACTCATCGTGAGTGACAACAGTTGGAAAGTGACCTCCAAAGGGCCGATCATCGCCAACAATGAGTATGACGGTGAGGAGTATGACGCCCGCCTGGAGATGGAAGGATGGAACAAAACGGGATTTGATGACGCCGGCTGGAAGCAGGCCGATGTGATGGATGCTCCGGGAGGTGAGCTCACGGCGCAACCCAACCCGAACATCCGGGTGATGGAAGAGATTCAGCCTGTGCATATCACCCGCTTGGAAGACGGGAAGTTTATCCTCGACATGGGTCAGAACATGGTAGGCTGGCTGCGCATCAACAACCTCAAGGGGAAGAAGGATCAGCCGGTCACCCTGCGTTTCGCGGAGTTGCTCAATCCTGACAGCACGCTCTACCTGGCCAATATCCGGTCGGCAAAGGTGACCGATAGTTACACCCCCGCGGCTGACGGATCTTTCAGCTGGGAACCCTCATTTGTCTATCATGGCTTCCGCTTCGTTGAAATCACGGGGCTGAATGAGCAGCCGGAACTGTCGCAATTCACCGGCAGGGTGATCTATGACCAGATGGAGACCACCGGTCAGTTCGAGACCTCCAACGAAGTCATCAACCAGATATTCAGAAATGCTTACTGGGGTATTCGCGGCAATTATCGCGGCATGCCTACCGACTGTCCGCAGCGCGATGAACGGCAGGGATGGCTGGGTGATCGTGCGACCGGATGCTTCGGTGAAGCATTTGTTTTCAATAATGCGCTGCTCTACAGCAAATGGGCACAGGATATCGAAGACTCGCAAAGTCCTGAAGGCAGTGTTTCGGTTGTGTCGCCCCGCTACTGGACCATCTACAACGACGACGTGACCTGGCCGGCAGCCTGGTTTTATGCGGCTAAGATGCTCTGGCAGCAGTATGGTGACACAGCACCGATCAAAAAACATTACGCTTCCATGAAACGCTACCTGGAACGGATACAGGAGGTATCCATGCAGGATGGTATCCTGACAAAAGATACCTATGGCGACTGGTGCATGCCTCCTGAAAGACAGGATCTGATCCACTCGCAGGACCCCGCCCGGAAGACAGCAGGACCCGTGTTAAGTACCACCATGTATTACAGCCTGCTGAACCTCATGACCCAGTTCGCAGAGATTACCGGCAACCAGGCCGATATCCCGCAGTTCCGCGAGCTGGCGGCGAAGATTAAAGAGGCTTACAATACCCGCTATTTTGATGCCGATTCTGCTCACTACGACAACAACACGGTCACGGCCAACATCCTCTCGCTGCAGCTGGGACTTGTTCCCGAAGGCAGGGAAGAGGAGCTCTTCCGCAACATCGTGGAGAAGACCGAGAAGGATTTCGACGGTCATGTCAGCACCGGTGTGCTGGGCATCCAGCAGCTGATGCGCGGCCTCACGGAGCATGGCAACGTGGACCTGGCCTACAGGATCGCCACCAACAAGACCTATCCCAGCTGGGGCTATATGATCGAGAAGGGTGCCACCACCATCTGGGAGCTCTGGAACGGTGATACAGCCGATCCGGCGATGAACTCTGCCAACCATGTGATGCTGCTGGGTGACCTGATCATCTGGTACTACGAGGATCTGGCAGGCATTAAAAATCATCCGGAGAGCGTTGCCTACAAAAAATTATGGATGGAGCCTAAATTTCCGGAAGGATTATCGCATGTGAAGGCATCCTACCATTCGGTATATGGAGAAATTAAGAGCGAGTGGACCCGCGAGGGGGATGCATTTAGCTGGGATGTCACGATTCCTGCCAATACTTCAGCGATTGTGCGGCTGCCAAAGGCTTTGCATATTCAAACACCGGCCGGTGCCGGTATCCGCAGGATAAATGAAACCGGCACAGAGCTGGAGATAGAGATCGGCTCCGGGAGCTACCGTTTTGCCACCCAATGAGGCGCGAAAGTGGGTACCCTGAAAAGGCGTAAAAAAACCGCCGGGAGGATTGGATGAGGTGTGTAAAAAGATTATCTTTGTCTGTTCATAAAGCATTTCGCTGCAATGAAACAGACGCCACTCTCAAAGTTTTTGTATCTCTCTATTGCCGCGGCCGTAGCCACCATCCTGCTGAAATTTTATGCCTATCATATCACAGGATCGATGGGATTTATGTCCGATGCGCTGGAGTCGTTCGTGAACCTGTTCGCTGCTGTATTTGGACTGGTCATGCTCAATATCTCCCAAAAGCCGGCAGATGAAGGTCACGAATTTGGACACAGCAAAGCGGAATACTTCTCCAGTGCTATGGAGGGAGCGCTCATTCTTATCGCGGCTTTAAGCATCATCCGGTCTGCCATACCCCGCATCATTGAACCTAAACCGCTTGAGAATCTCAACACCGGCCTGTTGTTCTCACTCCTGGCATCGGTAGTAAACCTGGTGGTGGGGCTCACTTTAATCAAAAACGGGAAGGAAAAGAGATCGCTCCTCCTGGAAGCCGACGGCAGACACCTGATGACCGATGTATGGACTTCGGCCGGCGTGATCGCCGGCATCGTGATTGTGAAATTTACCGGGTGGTTGATTATCGACCCTGTCATCGCCATCCTGGTGGCACTCAATATTATATATACCGGATATAAACTGATAGGCCGCTCTGCCAGCGGACTGATGGATGCCACTATCCCGGAGGAAGACCTGCGGAAAATAAGGGTCTATCTGGATTCATTGCAGGAAAAACAAATAGAATATCACTCTTTGATGACCCGTACGGCGGGACAGCGTAAGTTTATCTCATTGCATCTGCTTGTACCCGGTGAATGGACCGTGAAACAGGGACATGACTGTGCCGATGATGTGGAAGAGACAATTATCGGCCTGTTTGATGAGCCGGTAACTGTCTCCACACATATTGAGCCGGTGGGGGATCCCTCCTCGATGAAGGATATCGGCATCGTCCGCCGGGAGATCACGATGGATTGATCTGGATAGGCTGCTTGTGATCGCGCTTATGCTACGGCGGTACCGATCAGGAAGACACCTGCCAGCGCGACGATGGCGTAGAGCTCGGGGAACACCGCGAGGATAAGCGTGTTACCGAAGACATCGTGTCCCTGTCCGATGGCGGCGATACCGTTGGCACATACCTGTCCCTGACGGATGGATGAGAAGAGGCCGATGAGTCCCAGAGCCAGCCCTCCGGCTAACACGGCGGAAGACTGGATGGCTGAAATCTCTGGTGTCAGTACGTTGAAGATGCTCTGGAACATAAAGTATCCGGCAAAGCCGTAGAGGCCCTGCGTACCGGGGAGTGCCGTCAGCACGAGGAAGTTTCCGAACTTGCTGTTATCTTTCTTCAATGCGCCCACTGCTGCGTTACCGGCAATGGTAACTCCGTAGGCACTACCGATACCTGAAAGAGCGATCATGATTCCGATGCCAATATAGGCAATTAATAAGTTACTGTCCATGTTGTGAATTGTTATTTGTTTGTTGTTTTCTGTTGGTTCTTAATAATTTGAATCTATTTTTTTATTTTCACTTCATACTTTTATGAATGGTGTTCACCTATTTTCTAAAAGGTTCGTAACGTTTTCCTCCACCTTTGAATTCCGCGTTCTTGTAAAACTCCACGAAGGTGAGACGCATGGGGTGCACAATGGCACCCAGCACATTCATGAACATGTTCATCGCGTGACCGAAGAGGAAGATGATCAGGAAGACCAGCGACCCGGTCACCACGTTGTCCGGCTTCAGCCCCAGTGCCAGACTGTTGAAGACACTGGCCAGGATGCCACCTGAGAGGCCCAGCGCAAAGAGACGAACATAGGAGAGTACATCCCCCAGCAAGCCGGTTGCCATGTTATAGGTGTCGTAGAGACCCAGTCCCAGGTTAAGCAGCGGGTTCTTACCAGGTGAGTTGAAGAAAAGGATCGGGATGGCTGCCACCCCCATCACAATCTGGTGAGGGGTGCTTCCCATCGCCAGCAGCGACGGGAAGAGGTATGCCACGATCACGCTCAGCAACAGTACCACCCATCCGATGGTGGAGAGGGCATATCGAAAGCCGAACTGTTTGATTCGGTTGAAGATCTTCAGGATCATGCCGAAGAGGATCTGTATCACACCCAGGATGAGTGAGAGCACAAACATCTGCTGGTTGTCGAAGTAAACCTGTTCCTTCATATTCTGGAAGAAGGGGATATTGGTCTCGTAGATGCTGAATCCGAAGAAACCGCCGGTGAGCAGGCCGCACACCATGGTGGAGGCTCCCAGGATCTGTCCCAGCCGCAGCATGCCCCGCATCGATTTGCCGGCCTTCTTCATGAAGATCAACGCCAGGGTGGAGGCGATCAGGAGGAAAGTGCCGTAACCGATATCGCCCAGCGAGAGGCCGAAGAAGATCATGTAGAATGGGGCGAAGAAGGGCGTGAGGTCGATCTCGTTGTATTTGGGCAGCATGTAGAGCTCCGCGATCGGCTCAAAGAGGCGCGTGAAGCGGTTGTTGGCAAACAGGATGGGGACATCATCTTCAGGTTCCGGGTCAGCAGTCTCGAAGTAGCTCTCTTTGGATTCCAGGTAGGCTGCGATGTCGTTCTCCTTCGCGGCTGGTGCCCATCCCTGCAGCATCAGTAGCTTCTCATCGGCCACACGGGTGGCGCTTTGGGCTACACGGGTGAAGAAGATGCGGGTGTTCAGTTCCTTTATGGCTGCCTCCAGTGAGGGCAGGTCGGCCGTCAGCTGCCTAAGTGCCTCATCTTTCTCGCTGATTCGTTTTTTCAGTTCAGCAATCAGCTGGTCGAGCTCCTGAAGCGACAATTCGGGTCGTTTCATCTCCTCCAGGTTGAGACGGTCTGCCAGACCAGTTTCTTTGGTGATGGTGACGAAATAGGTTTTCGATCCTTCTCTTCTGATGACCAGCGCGTTATATTGTTCTTCCCATTCCGGGTTATAGTTCCTGTCGGGCACGATGAGGAGGGTGACGTAGTAGCCTGCCTCTTCCAGTCGCGCGATATACCCCGGGTCGAAGTTGCCCCAGGGGCGCAGTGCTTCCCGCTCCCGGAGGCTTACCTGCAGCTGCTGTGCCAGCGTCGATTTCTCATTCTCAATCTCAGCGATACGATCGGGAATCAACATCCCCTCTTCCACGCTGACAGCATTGGGTGGCAGGAGCGACTTCTTGTCGATCGCTTTCTCCAGTATCTTCTTTGCTTCGTTTAGTCGGCGTGTCTCCGCCATGAACTGCTGCAACTCCTCGCTGTCGAGCGCCTTGCGATCCTGTTCCACCACATGAATCATCCCCAGCTCCCGCAGCTCATGCAGGAAAGTGTCATAATCCCTGTGAAAGACCAGGAAAGTGAATTTCTTCATTCTTGCTACCATATGCTTCCCTCCTCCTCTTTTCGGCTCTCCTGGTGGGCACGCATGATCTTCTGTGACGACTTGGAGAGGTTCTCCTCATCCTCCAGGTATCGTTTGATCTTCAGGATCGCCTCCTGGTAGCCGGGGATCTGTATCTTCTCGAACAGGTTCACCTTCTGGGTGGTTTTTTTACGGGCAAATTCGAGCCGGTTCAGTCGTATCTCCTGGAAATCGCGCCGGATACCTATCTCGGCCAGCTCTTCCACGGTCTTCACCCCATCGAGGAACCATTTGGGCCGGTTGAAGAGGCTGAATGGTCTGGTCTCAAACTGCACCTTCTCCATGATGGGGAGGACCACTCCTGCAATCTTCTTCCTGGAGAGCTTTACATCTTCCACCCGCACCAGGGTTGGATCGAACTCGCTCCAGAGAGCTACCATCTTGTCGTAGGAGTGGATCCTCTTTTCCAGTTCCTCATCCAGTTGTTCGATATCCTTTTTGGCTTTCTTCACCTCCATACGCAGCGCCGTCTCCTTGTTCTGCAGGGTGGGGAGCGCACGTATCCTCACCTGCAGCTGTTTCTCCAGCTGCTGGCGGGAAGTCTTGTTATATTGAAATCTGATCGCCATCAATGCCAGTATTTATCCACCAGTTCTTTCTTCATGTTCACCTCGGCGGGCTTGAAGTATGTTGCCAGCAGCTTCCAGGTCTTGTCGAGCATCTCCTCCGTGTCCAGGTTGACGTCGATGGCCAGTATGAACTCGGAGTAATCCTTGGCGAAAGAGAGCGTACGCTCATCGTAATCGGTCAGGTCGAAGCCATTCTCCTGCTTGGTCTTGGCGTTGGCCGCATCGGAGTAAAGACGGACGGCCGCGTTCATGAGCTGCGGATGATCCTCGCGTGTCTTCTTGCCCTGCACCAACTGTTTGAGTCGCGAGAGCGAGCGGAACGGATCGACGATCACCTTGCCCACGTCGCTGTCGCGTCGCAGGAAGAGCTGTCCCTCGGTGATGTAACCGGTGTTGTCGGGTACCGCATGGGTGATGTCGCCCCCCGAGAGCGTGGTGACCGCCACGATGGTGATGGAGCCGCCGGTGGGGAACTGTGCCGCTTTCTCGTAGATCTTTGCCAGGTCGGAGTAGAGTGATCCCGGCATCGAGTCTTTGGAGGGGATCTGATCCATACGGTTCGAGACGATCGAGAGCGCATCGGCGTAGGAGGTCATGTCGGTGAGCAGCACCAGCACCTTTTCATTCTTGTCCACAGCGAAATATTCGGCGGCGGTCAGTGCCATGTCGGGTACCAGGAGGCGCTCCACTGCGGGATCCTCGGTGGTGTTCATGAAGGAGATGATGCGGTCGAGGGCGCCTGCGTTACTGAAGACATTCTTGAAGAAGAGATAGTCGTCGTTGGTCATCCCCATCCCGCCAAGGATGATCTTGTCTGCTTTGGCTCGCAGTGCCACGGTAGCCATCACCTGGTTAAAAGGCTGATCGGGGTCGGCAAAGAATGGGATCTTCTGTCCCGACACCAGCGTGTTGTTCAGGTCGATGCCGGCAATACCGGTGGCGATCAGTTCTGATGGTTGTTTTCTGCGCACGGGGTTAACCGAGGGTCCGCCGATGGGACGCTCTTCACCTTCGGGCACGGGTCCCCCGTCGATGGGATCGCCGTAGGCATTGAAGAAACGTCCGGAGAGCTGCTCTCCCACTTTCAGTGAAGGAGCCTTGCCCATGAAGATCACCTCCGCGTTGGTGGGGATTCCCTCGGTACCTTCAAAGATCTGGAGGGTCACCTCGTCACCGATAATCTTCACCACCTGTGCCAGCTTGCCGTTCACGGTTGCCAGCTCATCATAGCCAACGTTGGTAGCCTTTACCGAACAGGTTGCCTTGGTGATCTGGGTGATCTTGGTATATATTTTCTGAAATGCTTTTGCCATCTTGTGTTGATTTGCTGAATTGCTGATTTTATTGATTCGCTGCTTGATCGATCGAAGTGAGACGAAAATCCGATACCAGCTCTTTCATCTGCTTTTGATAATCGTTGAACGGCTCCGACTGGAACTCGGCATAGTTCATCTGCTTGCCGATGTTGATCAGCTCTTTGAAGAAGTCAGCCACCTGGTTGAAGTGATCGAACTGAAAGTCGGTGCGGCAGATCTCCGTCACCAGGTTGAGGATATGCTTCTGCCGCTCGATGGGGGTGACCGAATCAATCTCATCGAATGCATCCTGTTGCAACAGGATGAAGTCGATCAGCTCTGACTTCCAGAAGGTGATGTGGTACTCCACCGGTACACCGTCGTCGCCCAGAATATTGATCTGTTCTGCGATCTCTTTCCCCCTGAGCAGTCGTGTTTTGACCTCATTGACTTTTTCTATCCAGTCGGAGGAGATATGTTCCGAGATAAACTCTTCAAATTCCGGATATTCAATATACTTGGAGTAGGATTCAATCGGGTTGATGGCCGGGTATCGTTTTTTATCGGCACGATCCTGCTCCAGCGCGTAAAAGCAACGGGCCACTTTCTTGGTGTTCTCCGTCACCGGCTCTTTCAGGTTACCACCGGCCGGCGACACGGTGCCGATGAATGTGATGGATCCCTCCTGGCCATTGTTGAGCGTGACATGTCCCGCGCGGCCGTAGAAGTTGGAGATGATGGACGACAGGTCCATCGGGAAGGCGTCGGGGCCGGGCAGCTCCTCCAGTCGGTTACTCATCTCGCGAAGGGCTTGTGCCCAACGAGAGGTGGAGTCGGCCATCAGCAGTACTTTCAGTCCCATGGAGCGGTAATACTCGCCGATGGTCATCGCCGTGTAAACCGATGCCTCGCGTGCCGCCACCGGCATGTTGGAGGTGTTGGCCACGATGATGGTACGCTCCATCAGCTTGCGTCCCGTGTGGGGGTCGATCAGCTCGGGAAACTCGGTAAAGATCTCCACCACCTCGTTGGCGCGTTCGCCACAGGCAGCGATGATCACGATATCGGCTTCCGCCTGCTTGGAGATGGCGTGTTGCAGCACGGTCTTGCCCGTACCGAAGGCGCCGGGGATGAAGCCGGTACCTCCCTCCACGATCGGGTTGAGTGTGTCGATGGAGCGGACACCAGTCTCCAGCAGCCTGTAGGGACGCGGCTTCTCCTTGTAGGTGGTGATCGGTACCTTCACCGGCCAGCGCTGCACCATGGTGATGGCATGCTCCTTGCCGGCCTGGTCGGTCACCACCGCGATGGTGTGGTGGATGTTGTAGTTGCCCTCCTCCACGATGCTCTTGAGGGTATACTCCTCTTTCATCACGAATGGAACCATGATTTTGTGCGGCTGGAAGTTCTCATCCACTTCGCCCAGCCAGGAGCCGCCGGTCACCTTGTCGCCGGGTGTTGCCAGCGGCTTGAACGACCACTCCTTTTCCTCGTCGAGCGGGAAGGTGTACTCCCCCCGTTTCAGGAAGACACCCTCCATCTTGTCGAGGTCGTTCTCCAGCCCGTCCAGGTTACGTTCCAGCAGTCCCGGTCCGAGCACCACCTCCAGCATGTGTCCCTGAAACTCCACCGTGCTGTTCACCTGCAGTCCGCGGGTGCTCTCGAACACCTGCACATAGACATTCTTTCCCACCACCTTGATCACCTCCGACATGAGGCGGGTACCCTCGAGGTCAATGTAGGCGATCTCGTTTTGGGATACCGGTCCGTTTACTTCCACGATGACCAGGTTGGCAATGATTCCTTTTACTGTTCCTTTTGTTAACATATATGGTTGTTGTTGTTTATCCTTGTCAGATATCATCCGGCATGCCGATACCGCTTTTCAGCTCCTGGATCAGCTCCCGGAAGATTCGTTCACCCTCCTCAGCATTGAGGCTGACCCACCGTTCCAGTATCTCCAGCTTGCAGAGATAGGCAAAGAGATACTCGATGTTGAAATAGTCCAGGGCGGTCTCCTCCTCGAGCCAATCCCAGCGAAACTTGTCCAGCTTGCGCTCCCGCTCATAAATGTCGCTTTCCTCCGAGATGCGCACGATGGTTTCGAACCAGTCCAGCTCCTGTCCGATACCGAAATCACGGGCGTTGGGATTCTCCCGGATGGTGACAGCCAGCGGATTGTTGCCCACTACCACCTTCTGGATGTCGATTCCATATTTGCGGGCGTAGATGGCTGAGAGGATATTTCCTATGTTGAGGTTCAGCTCAAACCAGCGGGCAATCAGGCTGTTCCTGGCTTCCAGCCCGTAGTCCATGTAGAAGGAGCTGATCAGGTCCTCCAGGGTGCGTGCACCATTGGTTCCCTCATCATTCAGCCAGGCTTTGACAGCTGCTGCGAAGTAGTCGGGTGCCAGCGGATGCTCCATGGGCTCATCGGCTTTCACCCTGTTGACCAGCTCTTCGAGCTCCTCGCGCGTGAAGTTACCCGCGGGACGCCATGCAGCGCCGCTCTTCTTCAGGTAATGAAAGAGGTTGTCGTTGTCGTACCGCAGGAAATAGCGGGATAAAAGCTTTCTGTCCTCCGGTTTGATGGCATCGAAGAGCATCTCCCGAAATCTATCAACAGTGAAAGGGAGTTTGGTGCTGTCGAACGAGAAGTCAGGTAAACCTGAAACAAAATAGTAATACTGATTTTTGAATAGCATAGGCAAGTACAATCAGGGGGAGTGATTTACTCCCTCTCTGTGTTAAAAGAGGAGCTGTTGTATCTGCGGACGCAGGAACTCGCGGAAGTAGTTGATGAACTCCTCCTCGCCGAAACGCACCTTGTAGGATCCGTCCTGGGGCGAGAGGGTAAACCCGCTCCCGATACCGTTGACCGATTCGATTTTTAATCCCTTGTCGAGCAGGTGCTTCGCGTTGGAGGCGATGTATGCATTGAGTGCTTCAGCATTCTCTACACCCACGGTAAGGCTTTCGTTCCTGGCCCAGTTCATCACCAATTCGCTGATCAGCTTTTTCATGAAGTTCTTATCTTCCATTGCTGCTTTTACGTTCATGGTGGCCAGCTTGTCGGTTACCAGGTTGATGATCTCTGTTTTGAGTGCCTCTGCGGCCTGTGTGGCGTAAAGCTTCAGTTCTGCCTCCGTGTTTTTCTTTCGTTCCTCCTGCTCTTTCTGTGCTGATGCAATCATCTCGGTCGCCTTTGCTTCAGCCTCCTCAAGGATCTGTTTTTCTTTTTTCCTGGCTTCAGCAATGATTCGCTCAGCCTCTTCCCTGCCTTTTTCCACCCCCTCAGTGTAAAGCTTTGAGGTAAGTTCCTGAATTTTATCCATATGGTAGTTCCTAAATGTTGTTTCTCGCGTGACGCTTAATTGCCATCGTTACCCCTCATGAAACTCCGGTTAATGGAGCTCTTATGCAGGCATGTTTTATGCTGTTATGGAGTAAGCAAAGTTACAAAAAAATGGGTAATCTATTGCTATTTCCCAAAAAAAGGAACATTTCATCGCATCAGAATGTTAATTTTTCTTAGCTGTTGTCTTATCCGATCAAACAGGCATTGCCAAACATCATCACCAACATTACCGTACCTCTGTTGGGGATGATCGACCTGCCGGAGGTGATAAGGGTATCAGGTATTCGCCTACTCTGCCGCTGACCTGCAGCAGTGAGATCTCATATAGCTTGGTGTTGTACTGTGCGGTAAGCAGGCGCTGCTCTGCTTCCAGCAGACTGTTCTGTGCTTCACGTAGCTCCAGACCTGAGAGGTCGCCGATCTGATACCTCTCCATGGCAATCTCATAGTTCAGCTTCGCATTCTCCAGGCTCTCCACCTCCAGCTGTGTCAGCTCCAGGTTGTTCTGATAGGCCATCCACATATAGGCAAAATCGCTCTCCAGCGCCAGCTTGCTCTGCTCCAGCTCCAGTTGCCGGTTTTGAATGGATATCTGTGCATTTTTCTGTTCTCGCCTGCGATTGAAGCCATCGAAGAGGGTGTAACCCAGCGTCACACCCACCGTGGGGCCCCAGTTGCGTTGTCGGTCCAATGTGCCGCTGTTGTAGTTGTAATGGGTGAACCCATATCCGGTGTTGAGCCGGAGATAGGGGAAATTCTGACTCTGGCGGCTCTTCAGTTCCAGCTCGCTGAGCGTTTTGTTCTTCACAGCCAGCAGCAACTGGGTGTTCTGCTGCAGGGCATCCTCCAGCAGTTCTTCTTTCTGCAGAGAGGCGTTGTAGGAAATCGTTGTATCGATTGCAGCAAAAGTGTGATTCACATCGCCACCCATCATCTCGTTTAGCCGGATACGGGAGCTGTGCAGGATCTCATATTGCTGGATCAGCAGTGAGCTGTCGGCATTGAAGTAAACCTTTGCCTGTTGCAGATCAAGTCGTGAGAGTGACCCCACCTGATAGCGTGACTCCACGATGCGGAGCCGTTCCCTGGAGAGCGCCACCGCATATTTGAGGTTGCCCAGACGTATCTGCTGCTGGACGTAGTTGTAGTACTCCGCAGTGAGGTTGGCGATAAAATTCTCCACCGCCAGGCGGGTGTTGAGTTCACCCACTCTCTTCAACTCCTGTAACCGCCTGTAACTGGTCTGCACACTGAATCCCTCAAAGAGGGTCCAGTTGAGGTTCACCCCTGCATCCAGGGTGCCGGTAGAAGCATTGCGCTGCTGGAGGGTGGCCTCCTCGCCGGCGGGAAACTGATCGCTGTTGCTGCTACGGAGGTTATATCCTGAGTTGAGGGTTACGGAGGGCAGGAATCCTGCATTACCCAGGGTGACGTTGTTGTCTGATATCTGCTCCTCGTTCCGGACGATCCGGAGCGCGTAGTTGTTCTCCAGTCCTTTCCGTAAACACTCCTGCAGATCCATCAGCTCTTGTGCAGAGGAGGCAAGGGGGAGCAGAAAGCAAAGCAGTATGATGAACCACTCTTTAGTCCTGTGCATGATTGGTTTCTTCTTGTTTCATCTTTTTGTTATTTGCTTCCCTGTCGGTAGAGAGGTAGATGTACATCACCGGGACCACGAACAGGGTGAGCAGGGTGGAAATCAGCAGACCGCCTATCACCGCTGTTCCCATCGCGATGCGGCCATTGGCACCTTCGCCAGTGGCAAACATCAGCGGCAGCAAGCCCAGCATGGTGGAGATGCTGGTCATCAGGATGGGACGCAGACGCAGCACCGATGCTTCGATGATGGCATTGTACTTGCTGAGCCCTGCCTGTTGACGCTGGTTGGCGAACTCCACGATCAGAATCCCGTTTTTGGCTACCAGGCCGATCAGCATGATGATGCCGATCTGGCTGTAGATGTTCATTGTTACGCCGGAGAGCCACATGAACAGCAGTGCTCCGAAGAGTGCCATCGGCACGGAGAACATGATGACAAACGGGTCTTTGAAGCTTTCGAACTGAGCGGCCATCACCAGGAAAATCAGCAGGATGGCCAGTCCAAAGGCGAAGAGCAGGCTGGATGAGCTCTCCCTGAAGTTTCTCGACTCACCTTCCAGCGCGGTTCTGAAGCTGTCGTCCAGCACCTCGGCTGCAATGCGGTCCATCTCCTCCAGTCCGTCTCCGAGTGAATAACCGGGTGCCAGACCCGCCGAGATGGTAGCTGAGTTGAAGCGGTTGTAACGATAGAGCTGTGGAGGGGCTACCGACTCTTCCAGTTTTACCAGGTTGTCCATCTGAATCATCTGTCCCATGTTGTTCTTGATGTAGATGGTTTTCAGATCCACCGGCGTGTTGCGCTGCTGGCGGTTGATTTCCCCCAGTATCTGGTACTGTTTACCGTTCATGTAGAAGTATCCCATCCGTTGACCGCTCAGCGCGTATTGCAGCGTCTGACCGATGTCACGGGTACTTACCCCGAGCAGTGCTGCCTTGTCACGGTCGATCAGAATACGGGTCTCCGGCTTGGTGAACTTCAGGTCCACGTCGGCCATTTGGAAATAGGGGCTGGCATTCACCTTTTCCAGGAAAGGAGGGATGAACGCCTGTAGTTTCTCGATATTGGGTGCCTGCAACACGTACTGGATCGGCATTCCCGCACGTCGTCCCCCAAAAGTGGACTGTTGCTGGACGAACGCGCGGGCGGCATTCTCATTCCTTACAGCTGCCGACAGTTCCGCGGCAATCTCCATCTGGCTCCGCTCTCGCTCCTGCATGTCGGGCAGGATGAGGCGTATCATGCTGAAGCCATTACGGGTGAATACGATGTTCGACTCCCTTTCCGGGACAATTGAGTCGGCAAGGGCGGCGATGCGGTCGGTATAATCCCGCACAAACTCAAAGGTAGCTCCCTCCGGAGCCGTGCTGCGGATCATGATCTGGGAGCGGTCTTCCAGGGGTGCCATCTCTGATGGAACGATGTTCCAGAAGAGAACGATCAGCAGGGTGGAGAGAATCAGGATGGGTAGCACCAACCATTTGCGTTGAGTGAAAGCGCGTAACATCCGGTCGTAGAAGCGATTCATCCCGGTAAAGAAAACCTCGGTTTTGTCGTAGAACGGGTTGTGTTTCTCTTTCTTCTTCAATAGCTTGGAGGCAAGCATTGGCACGAATGAGAGTGCCACGAAAGAGGAGATGATCACTGCTCCTGAGATGACGATGCTGAATTCCCGGAACAATCGTCCCGTCATCCCCTCCAGAAAGACGATCGGGAAGAAGATGGCCACCAGGGTGATGGTGGTGGAGATGACGGCGAAGAAGATCTCCTTGGAGCCGTTAATCGCGGCTTCTTTGGGATTCATCCCGGCCTCCACCTTCTGGAAGATGTTCTCCGTCACCACAATCGCGTCATCCACCACCAGTCCCACGGCAAGCACCACGGCGAGCATCGACAACACATTGATGGAAAATCCGGCGAGATACATCACGAAGAAAATTCCGATGAGGGATATCGGAATCACTACAGCCGGAATCAGGGTGACCCGCCAGTTGCGCAGGAAGACAAAGATGATGAAGACCACCAGGATAAATGCGATGATTACCGTTGATTGTACTTCCGCAATCGAGGCCCTGATAAATTTGGTGTTGTCGAAGGCTACATCGAGGATCACATCTTCCGGAAGGTCTTTTTTCATCTGTTCCATGCGGTTGCGTACCTCATCGGCAATCTCAATATGGTTGGCACCCGGTTGTGGGATGATCACGCAGCTCACCATCGGTACGCCATTGCGGCGTAGGATATTCTGCCGGTCGGCGGCATCCAGTTCGGCATACCCCACATCGCGGAAACGGACGATACGGAAGTTGTCCTCGATCAGGATCAGGTTGTTGAATTCTTCAGGTGTCTGCATCAGCCCCATGGTACGGATCGACTGTGAGATATAGTCCCCCTCGATGCTGCCCGCGGGCAGCTCCACGTTCTCACGGTCCAGTGCATTTTTTACATCCATGGGTGTGATGTTGTAAGCGGCCATCTGAATGGGATCGAGCCAGAGACGCATGGCGTAGCGGTACTCACCCCATATATCCACCGCACTCACATTGGAGATGGTCTGAAGCCGTTCTTTTACCGTGAGGTCAGCAATCTCGGAGAGCTCCAGCAGCGAACGGGTAGGACTCTGTATGGTGATCTGCATGATGGGGTCGGAGTCGGCATCGGCCTTGGAAACAGTAGGTGGGTCGGCATCCCGCGGCAGATAACGCTGGGCAATGGATACCTTATCCCTTACATCGTTTGCCGCAGTCTCCATATCGACACTCAGCTCAAACTCAACCGTGATACGGGAGCTGCCCTGGCTGCTGCGACTGACCAGCGAGCGGATACCCGGGATACCGTTGATGTTCTGTTCCAGTGGCTCGGTGATCTGGTTCTCGATCACCTCTGCATTGGCACCGGGGTAGGAGACCTGCACGGTGATGATGGGGTTGTCCACGCTCGGGTATTCCCGCACGGCGAGACTGGTGTAACCGATGATGCCGAAGATGATGATGATCAGGACCATCACAGTGGCGAGTACCGGTCTTTTGATGCTTAATTCCGAAAAGTTCATCTCTTTTATTCTGCGCTGTTTGGTACCATCTGCCCTATCCTGACCGGCATGCCGCTTCTGAGCTGCATCACGCCGGTGGTCAGCAGGGTGTCGCCCACCGTGAGGCCGCTGATCACCTCAACAGATGAGGAGGTGCGCATACCGGTAATGATCTCTACCTCTCTCGCCTTACCGTTTTCATAGACATAGGCAATATCGCGTCCCATCTCCTTGACACTGGCGATACTCGGGATCATGATGGCATTCTCTTTCTGGTCCAGTTTGATCTCAATTTTGGCCGACTGTCCCGGTTTGATTTTACCGTCAGGGT